>Ga0079992_150156_pt1 | contig 223420 bp, 219 predicted proteins | sample FaiFalFF_MnMetaG_3_FD_69197 | JGI IMG/M metagenome (GOLD analysis project Ga0079992, IMG submission 69197) | Freshwater microbial communities from Yellowstone National Park, Wyoming, USA - Fairy Falls B (FF_Mn_B) MetaG (SPADES assembly) (version 2) | ecosystem: Environmental > Aquatic >...
GGAGCACGCATGCGAAGCACAAGATTGAAGTTACTGCACCTTGATCTGAGACTTTAGCTCTAGAGCGGGCTGAGCGCCCGCGTCGGTCGCCGGGGTCGCCTGGCCGGAGATCGCAAATACCCCCGACGCTGATCCCGCTTTGATCTCATAGCTGAACTCTAATTTTTGATTGGCGTTCAGCCCCAACTGTGCCGCCCGCAAGTCGCCCGACACAAGCTGCAGCCCACTGGGCAGCGTCTCGCTGACGACAAGCGCCCGCAGGCCCACCTTCGCCGTGACGGTAACAGTGACCTTGAACGTCCCCCCGGAGCTGAGCGTATCCGGCACGGTGCGGGTGTAGATGATCAGATCGTTCTCGATCTTGTCCGTGCGCCCAGACGAAGAGGGCGGAGGTGGCGCCGGCGGCTCGATCACAAAGACTGTGCCCTTCGCGGAACTCGTTGCCCCCTTGTCGTCGGTGACCGTCAGCGTCACCACAAACGAGCCCTTCTTGGTGTACTCGTGCTCGGCAAACATCCCGTTGCCCTGAGCGCCATCGCCGAAGCTCCACACGTAGCTGACGATGGTCCCATCAGGATCGCTCGACTGAGCGGCGCTGAAGTAGACTTTCAAGGGGGCTTCGCCCCACGTCGGAGCGAACTCCATCGCCGCGATGGGAGGCTTGTTCTCAACCTTGGGAGGCTGAGCGTTCTGCGTGCACGCCACAAGCCCTACAGCGACACCCACAATACCAAAGAGCAGAGAGAGTCTTCGTAGCATCATAGACGAAATTGTAGCGCATACGCGCTCACAATGCCAAGCTCACGTCCGCTGAGCCGAGCCCAGCCCTCCTAAGATCATAGCCACAACGACGAGTCCACCGCCGAGCCAGCCTTGGAGGCTGAGCGTCTCCCCCAGCATAAAGTACGCAAAGATCGCAGCGAAGACCGGTTCCAGCGCAAAGATGAGCGCCGCGGCATACGCGGGCACCACACGCTGCGCCAGCGCTTGCAACCACAAGACGAGCGCCGTTGCAAAGAGAGCCAAGTAGAGCAGCGCCGAAAGCGCCGATAGGCTCAGCTCTTTCAGCACGCTCAGATGGGGCACGGCCCAGCCCCAACTGAGCACCGCGACGACGATGATCTGCAGCGACGTGAGCACAATGGGCTTATGATGGACAGCGATTTCTCCCAGATAGACAATATACAGAGCGTAGGCGAGCGCCGTCCCCAAGACCCAGAGATCTCCGATGACCACCCCTTCATTGGGGTTGAGCGTCATCAACCCCAGACCGATGATCGCCAAGAGTGCTGCAAGCCACACGCGGCCAGGGATTCTCTGGCGCAGCCAGATCGCCCCGACGATCGGAGTTAAGATCACGCTCAAGCCCGTGATGAACGCAGCTTTCGATGCTGAGGTCGTCAACATCCCGATCGTCTGCGTCGCATACCCGGCAAAGCTCAGCAGCCCCAAGATCAGTCCGGGGATGAGCGTCTTGCGTTCCGGCTTCACCCACAACAAAAAGAGCGCGGCAAAGCTGAAGCGCACCGCAAGCAGAATGGGCACGGGAACGGTCTGGATCGTCTCTTTGATAACAGCAAATGTGCTGCCCCAGATCACCGTGACAAGCACAAGGAGCAGCACTCCAACGAGAGGCGACATAAGTGGAAGACCTCTCCCCCAGCCCCTCTTACCTCTCCCTGGCCCTCTCCGTGTACGGAGAGGGAACGGGTGAGGTAGGGAGTTTTCCCCTTCCCTTTTAGGGAAGGGGCTAGGGGTTAGGTCTCACCCAAGTGCCTCTTGAAGAACTTGACGATCTCCGTATAGCACTTGACTTTGTTCTCATACTTGAGGACGTCGTGCCCCTCGTTCTCGAAGACGATATAGTCTATTTGTTTGCCCTGAGCGCGCAGCTCGTTCACTAAGTCAGTAGATTCGGCCTCGCGGACGCGCGGGTCGTTGCGCCCTTGAATCACCAAGAGCGGGCACGCCAACTGATGCAAATACGTCTTGGGCGAGCGCTCAATGAAAAACTCTCGGTCTTTTTCGGGATGGCCCACGGCAAGATAGAAATACGTCTTCCACGTCTCGGGGATGCGCTCGATGAACGTGAAGAGATTATAGGGGCCGAACATGTCGCACCCGGCCTTCCATAGTTCTGGGTGCCGCCCCACAAGCATCAGCGTCATGTAGCCCCCGTAGGAGCGCCCCATCACCCCCACGCGATTCATATCGAGACGCTTGTCTTTCTTGAGGAACTCGAAAGCCGCGACGTGATCGAGTCTATCCTTGCCGCCCCAGTCGCGGTCGACTTGCTTCATATACTTGAGCCCATAGCCGGAGCTGCCCCGCACGTTGGGCACGAAGACCGCAAAGCCGTTCAGGGTGAAAAACTGAATGAGCGGCATAGAGAACCATGCGAAGTTGGGCCTCTCTTGGCTCTGCGGCCCACCGTGAATGTAGAAGATCACCGGGTAGGGCTCGGAGTATCCGAGCTTCTTCGAGGGCAGATAGAGCCGCGCCGAGATCCTCAGCCCATCGTGGCTGATGTACGACGCGTCCTCCCCAGCAGAGAGAAATTCTTTGGGAATACCAAGAATACGCTCATTCGTCTGGGGCTTGATGGCTCTACCCTCAATGAGATAGAGCTGGGTCGGCGAGTTTGCCGTCGAGAACGATGCAATATAGCGATTGCGCTTCTTATCGTAATATAGCGACTGCACGACGCCGTTGCTGAGCGTCCCCTTCCCAATGATATTTTTCGTGATCTTGAAGGCGAGCTTCTTCTCGTCGAATGTGCCCTCGTAGACCCAGGAGCAGCCGTCAATGTTATAGCTTAACAGATAGCGATCTCCCTTGAGATGCTGGAGATACTCTAACTCGCCCATGCCCTTGTGCATGGTGCCCTTGATGGTGACGGGCTGGACGTCTTCGGGCTTGCTGAGCTTCATATACCCCAAGCCGTAGGTATCCTCAAAGAGCGAGGTGACGAAGAGCAAGCCCTTGTCCTTGGGGGTGAAGTGACACGAGTGAATGGAATTGAGCGGGACTTCTTCGCCTTTGTCGCGGGCTTCAATGGGTTTGCCGTAGAGCAGAGTGCGCTCTCTATCGCCGCGCTCGCGGATGTAGACGACGTGATCGCCTGCGGTGTAGCTGTCAATGAGTACAAATTTCGTGTGCTCCTTGTTGACCCCGGCGACCCAGTTGCCGTAGAGGCTTGTGCCCAAATCTTCGAGCTTGAGCTTTTGCAGGTCTACTCGATACGTCTGGTGGACGGGGCTGGTGCGCGGGTCTACTTGGAAGAACGCGATATTCTTCTCAGCGTCGCAATGATGGCAATGGACTTGTTGACCCTTGAACTGATCGCCGAAGGCGGGCTCTGGGATGCCGCCGTCTATGGGGATGAAACACGGCTGATAGTTCTCGTCGCCGTCGCGATCAATCATCACTAAGATCTTTTTGAGTTTTGGGAAGACGTAGAACGGCTCCCCGCCCATGAGCGTGGGGTTTTGCAGGGCGATATCTGGGGGCAGGAGCGGCTCAGGGACGCTGCCGCCCTTGTTCATCGCATAGAGACTGAGCCTTCCCGAAAGATCACTGATAAAATAAATACGATCTCCGACGATCTGCGGGCTCAAGAAGAGCCGGGCCGACAGCAACGACTCGATGCGGAATTCGGTCATGCGTTTGTTCCTCCCTCTCTTGGAGACGTAGGTGTTGTTTCCAAACCGATGAGGAGCTGCTCTCCCTTTGGCGTCAGCGCGAACCAATAATTGTCTAATTGCTGACGGTCAGGATGAGCGACGGGCTTCAGCTCTGTCTTTGTAGGCTGATAACACGCGACATACCCTTCACAGATCAGCTGCCATAGGGCTGATTTGATCGTGCTTTCGGGCGCATTGAGCATCCCTCGGATCTGTTGCAGATCCTCATAGTCGTTGGCCAGAGCGTCAATGATCTGCTCGTGCAGGGTCGTCAACTCTTTAGGTTGAGTGCTCATGACCTGGCTTTCAGACCTCCTGGCCGGAAATGGTCGTGCACCATTCTACCAGATTTTTCGATGCGATGCCGCGTCACGAATGCCCCGGTACGCACGTGCTTATAAACAGTTTCGATGCTCCAGCCTCCGCGATATGTCCGGCCACGGGCAGGTTCCTTGCGCTCCTCGACAAGCTCCCACTCGCTAGGGTCAAATAACTGCCCGTCAGGTAATGGTGGATAAGACAATATAACCTCGCTGCTTTATTCGTCAGTGAGCATCAATCTTTAGCCTCGTCAATAGCCGTGCGCATCTGATGGATCGTCTTCTCCATCTGGTCGAGCAGATCTTCGATGGCCTCCCGATCCCACTCCTCAAGGGAGTTCTCTAGATCGTCTCTTTGCTGCTTCAGATCGTCCAGAAGAGGATTGAGCTTATCAATGAGATCTTTCTTCGAAACGTAAGCCATAGGTGGATCACCTCTGGATTACGAATCTTGGGAAGCTCTCTATTATATCAGTCTGCGGCAAATCGGGCAAAGATCGTCTCCACGTGCTTGAGGTGATATTCGTAATCGAAGAGCTCATCAAGTTCGCTAGGGCTGAGCAATCTTTGAATCTCAGGGTGCTGGGCAACGAGCGCTTTGAAGTCTCTCTGTTCGGCGAAAGCCCTAGCAGCGAGCTCGCCGATCAGCTCGTGCGCTTGGGCCCGTGCCATCCCTTTATCTATCAGTCTGAGCAGAAGAGCTTGGGAGAAGATCGTTCCTCGGCTGAGCTCGAGATTCTGTCTCATGCGCTCAGCGTTAATGATGAGCTGCTCGATCACGCTCGTCATGCGCACGAAGAGATAGTGCATCGCTAAAAAACTATCGGGATAGATGATGCGCTCCACGGAGGAGCGCGTGAGGTCTTGCTCGTGCCAGATCGTCTGGTTTTCGAGGGCTGCTAAGGCGTTCATACGAACGATCCGAGAGAGCCCCGTCAGCGTCTCACACGTGGACGGATTCTGTTTATGAGGCATCGAAGACGAGCCGTGGGGCCGGCCCTCGCGCACCTCGGCGATCTCCGTGCGATGGAGATTTCTGATCTCCGTCGCGATCTTCTCTATTGTGCCTGCGCAGATCGCGAGTGTTGTTAAAACTTGGGCGTGAAGATCTCGCTGCACAATCTGATTGGAGATGCGCGCAGGCGTCAATCCGAGCTTCTCACAGACGCGCCGCTCGACCTCAGGGTCTACGTTGGCGTACGTGCCCACGGAGCCCGAAATCTTCCCCACGGACATTAACTTTTGCGCTGCTTGGAGGCGCTCGATGTTGCGCTTCATCTCGTCGTACCAGACTAAAAGCTTCAGCCCAAAGGTGATGGGCTCGGCGTGCATTCCATGGGTGCGCCCGACCATCAGAGTCTTTTTGTGCTCGAACGCACGACGCTTGAGCACCCCCGCGAGCTTGGTCGCATCGTCAATGAGAATAGCTAAAGACTCTTTGAAGGCAAGCCCCAGCGCCGTATCTTCGATGTCATACGACGTCAGCCCGCGGTGAATATACCGCCCTTCCGGGCCGACGCTCTCTTCGAGCGCGCGCACGAACGCCAACAGATCGTGCCCGATCTGGGATTCGATCTCCTTGGCTCTGGCGATGTTGAGCTGCACTCTCTCTTTGATCGCTTGGGCCGCTTCGCGGGGGATGTATCCCAGCTCGGCTTGGGCCTCGACGACGGCGAGCTCGACCTGAAGCCAGCGACGATACTTGGCCTCTTCGGTCCAGAGCTCCTTCATCGGGGACAGAGAGTATCGCTCGATCATAGCGATAGAATCACGGAAGGCACGGAGGAGCACAGAGCACACGGAAAGCAACTCCCGTGCTTTCCGTTAGGATCTGTGCTTTCCGTGATTCAAATCAACCCCAGCTCTTTCCCGACCTTCTTGAACGCGTTGAGCGCGAAATCGAGATCTTCCTTGGAGTGCATCGCCGTGACGATGGTGCGCACGCGGGCCTTATCGCGCGCCACCATCGGAAAGACGATCTCTTGCGCGAAGACCCCTTCCTCAAAGAGCCGCTGCGCTAGCTTTCTTGCAAGGTGGCTGCTGCCGACGATCACAGGAGTAATGGGGGTTTCGCTCGCCCCGGTGTTAAAGCCGAGCTTCTGCAACTCTCTCTTGAAATAGTTCGCGTTCTCCCAGAGCTTTTTCACCAACTGTTCCCCCTCAGGGCTCTCTAAGATCTCAACAGCTGCGATCGCCGCGGCGACGACCGCTGGAGGATGGGCCGTTGAGAGCAGCCACGGGCGGGCTTTTTGAATGAGAAATTCTATCAAAGTCTTCGAGCCCGCGATGTAGCCGCCCATCGCGCCCAGGGCTTTACTGAGCGTGCCCATCTGGACATCCACGCGCCCGTGCAGCCCGAAGTGATCGACCGAGCCGCGCCCGTTCCTCCCCAGCACCCCGGACGCGTGCGCGTCGTCCACCATGAAGATCAGATTGAACTCTTCTGCGATCTCAGCAAGCTCTTTGAGCGGCGCGATGTCGCCGTCCATACTGAACACAGCATCGGTCACCAAGAGCGCCCGACGATATTTCTGTCGGCTCTCCTTGCAGAGCTGTCTGAGGGCGTCTACGTTGCGATGGGGCCATTTGATGATCTCTGCGCCGCTTAGGCGACAGCCGTCAATGATCGAGCCGTGATTGAGCTCTTCAGAATAGATCGCATCGCCCTTGCCCACGAGCGCTTGGATCGTCCCAAGATTTGCAGCGAACCCGCTCTGGAAGACGAGCACGGCTTCGACGCCCTTGAAGCGCGCGAGCTTCTCTTCGAGCTGTCTGTGGAGGGTCATCGTGCCGGCGATGGGCCGGACGGCGCCAGCCCCGGCGCCAAATTGATCTATCGCTCTCTTTGCGGCCTCGCGCAGCTTGGGGTGATTGGTCAAGCCCAGATAATTATTAGAAGAGAGATTGACGACTTCCTTGCCGTCGAAGATGGCGCGAGCGCGCTGTTCACTCTGGAGGGTTCGCGGCCTCCAGACGAACCCCTGCTCTTCCAAGTTTTTGAGCTCTTGCTCCAAGAAACTCAGACGATCTGTCTTGATGGGGGTTGCCATAGGTTCCTCCCTCGGTCTATAATGTGCACACGAGCATTTTATAATACTGAGCGTGGAGCGTCAAAAGCGCGGAAGGAGGAGAGCCCTATGCGCTTGGTGAAGCTTGGTGGGTTGGGCACAGTTTCGATGTCGTTGACTCTGCTGATTCTTCTGAGCAGTTCGGAGCCTTTGGCACAGAGCCAGCCAGACTGCACCGTGACAGTTCAACCGGGACAGCCTCTTCAGAATATCATTGACAAATCACCTCAGGATGCGGTTATCTGTTTGGCAGCGGGAAAGTTCAGAGAAAGCCTCGACATTAAAAAGAGTTTGGTGCTGCGTGGTGTGGGTCATGAACCAACGCAGATAGAAAGCAATACAGGAGGACCAGTGATTTTTATTACGGGAGACGTCACTGTTACGCTAGAAAATTTGGCAGTTTTCAAGGCACGTGGCATAATGTTTGCTGATGGCATCCATATTAAAGGCAAAGCGAAGGTCACCATTCTGAACTCACTTGTCTTTGACAACGAGTGGGGCGGCCTTGCTGCGAGAGGCTCATCCCACGCGCGCCTTGTGAGAACACTCATATCTGGCAACGGGCTTTATGGCATTAGACTGCAAGACTCGGCCTCTGTAGAGATCCAAAGCAGTATCATCGAAAACAATGGCGTGAATGAGGGTTGTCGCTACAGAGATTCATACAAGAGGTACCATTGTAATGGGTTGCTTCTATCGGACAACAGTCGTTTGATGTTAGCTGATTCGTCCATCTTAAGGAACGCAGATTGGGGACTAGCGGCTATACTACAAAGTTGTAAATATGCTGATCTTCAAGTGAACGTTGGAAGATTCACCGGCCAAGTGAGCTTTCAGGGAGTGAACAAGATCGAGGGCAACAACACATCGGGCTACTTAAACGGCATGGGCAACCCTGGCAACCACCCCTGGAACCGCCCGGATATACCCGACGGGCAGGTGTGTCTACCGTGATAACTTGCTGAAATGCTTCTTGAAAGCTATACTGCATAAGAGAGCCCCGTGGGACGCAACCGAAAGCTGCGTAAGCGAATTGCCGGACTGGAGGAACAGATCGCGCTGCACCGTGCGAAGATCGAACGCGAGCGGGCTCAGCCCGTTCCAAATCAGCGGCTCTTGCACAAGTGGGAGAAAGACATCGCCGTTGGGAGAGCCAAATCGCTCGATTGAAAGCAAAGCTCCCCGGACGAAAGGAGAGACGCAATGAACAAGATAGAAACAGTTAAGACGGTGCTACAGCCTACTAATGAGTTTTTAGAACGCTCGCTCGATGAGCTTGCCGAAGAGTGTGCGCACGTGCTCGGCTTGCTCGTCCGACTGCGAGGACTTCCCACAGGGGAAGAGCGCGATACCCTGGAAGGGAAACTCTACGCTAGCCTGAGCCACCTCCATCGAGAGAGCCAAGCGATCTTGCGCGAATGGGATCGCTTGATAGAAACTATGCCGGAGTGATTATGTCCAAGAGAATCATCAAGACCGACAGAGCCCCGGCAGCCATCGGTCCCTACTCCCAAGCGATCGTCGCGAATAATTTTGTCTTCGTCTCTGGACAGATCCCGCTCGACCCTCACACGGGCCAGCTCGTCCAAGGCGACATCCAAGCCCAAGCGCGACAGTGCTTAGAGAATCTTAAAGCGATCTTGGAGGCCGCCGGAACGACAATGGACAAGCTCGTCAAGGTGACCGTCTTCGCCAAAGACCTCAAAGACTTTCAGGCGATCAATCAAGTCTACTCAGAGTATTTCAAAGAGAACCCTCCAGCTCGATCGTTTGTCGAGGTCTCGAGGCTCCCTCGAGACGCCGCGATCGAGATAGAGGGGATCGCGCTGCTGGACGATCAGTAAAGCGCAGTAAACGCGCCTAAAAGACCCCGAACGCTTTCAATGCTGCCAATGCCCCGATAGCCACGCCCAACGCGCCGATCATCATATTGGTCTGCATCTGGCTTTCAGCTGCCGCTAGGCGCTTCTTCAGGGCGGCTGACTCCTCCTGCATCTTCTGGAGCTGCGCGGCTTGCTCCTCAAGTTGGCTTTGCAAAGCTGCGATACCCTCTTCGGTCTTGAGCACTTTGTTGGTCAGACCCGACACGACGTTGCCCAGACCCTTCAATTGCTCGCGCAGCTCCGCGATCTTCTGGGTGAGCTCGTCGGCCTTCTGAGGGTCTATGGGCATCTTGATCTGCTTCTCAAGAGCACTGACGCGCTCCTGCAGCGCCATCACTTGCTCGTTGAGACTCAACACTTGACGGACGCGATCCTCCATGGTCTTCAGCCGAACGTTGAGCTGGTCAATCATGCCCTCGCTCTGAAAGATCCGCGACGAGAGCAGATCGAACTTCTCTTTGGTCCCCTGGGCTAAGCCCGCAATGCTCGTCTCGAGGTTGGCGATCTTGGGCTGGATTTCGCCAGAAAGCTTCTTCTCCAACCCCTGCAGATCGCGGAGCATACTCTCGGCCCGCTTGAGCTCAAATGAAATCTCTTTGACGATATCCCCCAAGCCCCCTACTTGCTGGACCTGGAACGAGAGGTCCTTGAGCATCTGCTCCATGCGCTTGAAGCCCTGCTCTAGTTTAAAGACCTTCTCGGCCAACTCGTCTTTGTCCGACTGGGCCCACGCGGGCACGGCCACCGCGGCCAGCACGACCAGCAGCACGATACCAAGACGCTTCATCGTCGGTTCGTCCTCCTTCACAAAATCTACTTGTGTGCTCTAGTCTACTCGTAGCCTCGATCACGCCCAAGGACAAAGACTTTCTTAAGCACGGACGTTGGGCACCGCAGGAGGGGGCAACTTGCGCACGCCCACCACCCCTCTGGTATAATACGGCGCCAGAGGGGGTGGCTATGACCAGGGTGAAGGGTAATGGCAATTTGTCTGATCTGATCGAGGATTTTATCAATTCGCTCGATGTGAGCCCCTCCTCCATGCGCACCTATCGTGAGGGGCTCAAAAACTTTCTCAACTGGCGCAACGGTAGACCTCCCGAAGCCGTGGTCACCCAAAGCGAGATCAAGCTCTACAAAGAATGGCTGCGACAGAATCGTGCGGCCAACACGGTCGCCACCTATCTTGTCGCCCTGAGAAGATTCTTTCAGTACTGCGTCGCCGAGGGGCTCTACCCTGAGAACCCCGTCGAGAACGTGAAGGGGATTCGGCGGCCGCGCGGGCACTTACGACAAGACATCTCGCGCGAGGGGCTGAGAAAGCTCTTCGATGCCGTGGACCGCACGACCCTGATGGGCAAGCGCGACTTCGCGATGATCAATCTCATGGCTCGCAACGGCTTGCGGGTCATCGAGATCGTGCGGGCCAACGTGGGTGATATTGAGAACCGTCGTGGGCGGCAGATCTTGAGGATCTGGGGGAAGGGCCGCGATGAGCGCGACGAGTTTGTCGTCTTGGCGGAGCCCACGGTTGCGGCTCTCGAAGACTGGCTGGCGGCGCGCGGCCCGGCCAAGCCCTCGGATCCATTATTTATAGGGGTGCGGGCGCGCAACAAGGGCGGGCGGCTCACCACCCGCCAGGTCAACCGTATTATTAATAGATACCTTATCAAGGCCGGGCTGAAGACCGAGAAGATCTCCCCGCACAGCTTGCGCCATAGCTTCGTGACGCTCGCCATCCAAAGTGGGGCTTCGCTTGTGGAAGCCCAGATCGCCGCCAGACATCGCTCGATCGAGACGACGCGGGTCTACTTCCACGAGCACGATCGCTTGGAATCGCCCACGGAAGATAAGATCGTGATCTAGCGGCGCAGGAGAAACTCCACCAACGCTGTGCTCAATTGGCGCGGGTCAAGCGGGCGGCTCTGGTGCTGCCCGTGCTCAAGAATATGGACGAGCGCTCCAAAGAGAGCCACGGTGAGGAGCTCTGTGGACCATGAATGCTCAATCAGTCTAGAGGCTTGAGCGAGCACGAGGGCTTGATGGAGGAGATGGAGCACGCGCCCTCGCAAGTGGCGGCCGACCTCCGTGGTCAAGCCCGAGCCCGGTTGCCCCGCAAGCAGGAGCGCCCGCAGACGCTCGGGGCGGCTCAGCGCCCACTGGATGAGCTTTTCTATCGTGCTTTGGAGATGCTTGACGGGGTCCGCGCCAGGAGCAGAGGGCGTCAGCTGATCAAGCTCGTTCTTGAGGGCCTGCTCGATGAGGCGACGCTTGCTCCCAAAATGATAATAGACCGTCCCCTTGGCAACGCGGGCATGTCGAGCGATCTCCTCCACCGAAGCCCTCTGACCGCGCTCAGCAAAGAGCTTCAGCGCCGCGGCGAGGAGGCGCTCACGGGCTGACGGCTCTCTTCTCTTCTTGCTCAGCACGCCTTTATTTTATTCCCTCATGAGCGCCCCCCACAACCCGTCGGCAACCGCGATCACCGCGAAGATCAAGCTGTTCCAGAGGGGCTTGGGCGCATTGGCGAAGCCCAAAATCCACGGCGACAGGAAGAGCCATACCCCCGCGGCGACGTTCACCCAATGGGCCCACTTCTGCTTGCCAAAGTAGGCCCACAGCGCAAACGCCGCAAGCACAATCCCTACGATGATGCTGTTCCACAAGGCCGCGGGCTGATCCGTGAACCCCAACAGACCCCCGGACACGACAAGCCACGCGCCAACGACCACGTTCACCCATACCGGCCACGCTTGCTTCTCCGTCAGGGCTGCCATAGCGACACCTCCTTAATTATACTGACCAGTCAGTATAATTATAGCAGCCCAGCGTAGGCCATGCAAGATCACGCTATGTCTGTTAAGAAAACTTAACAGACATATCCTTCTCCCCAAGCACCTCCTAAAAGCCACGCTATTGGCCCCCTTCCTCCGAGAGCATTAGCCCTAGGCCGCCCTCACAGAACTAAAATAAAACGAAGTCGTCGAGAAACGACCTCGCCCTTTGACAACATGGGCATAGTGTATTAATCTTGAAGCACCCCTCCGTGAGGAGGGCAGGTGAGATCCGTGCGCACGTTCCTCTACGAAGAAGGGCAAGGGCTCCTCGTCGATGTTCCCCTGACCGACCTTGTGGCCAAGATCGGGGAGCCGAATGTAACAGTCTGGCTTGACTTTCTTCGCCCTGATCCCCTGGAGATCCAAAAGATCGGCAAGCTCCTCAACCTCCATCCCCTGGCCATCGAAGACCTCATCACCCCTCAATATCGCCCCAAGATCGATACCTACGACAATGGCCTCATGATCGTGCTGCGCGATGCCGACGTGGATCGCATCGAGAAGAACCTGAGCGCCTTGGAGCTCGATCTGTTCTTGGGCAATAACTTTCTCATCACCGTGCACGCCGAGCACATGGAATGCATCGAGATGACCATCTCGCGCTTGAAGAACGGGGCAGCCGCACGCATCATCGGGCGCGGCCCCGATTACCTCACCCACACGATCGTCGACCTGCTGGTCGACGATAACTTGCAAATCCTCAGCTGGCTCGATGAGGAGATCAGCGAGCTCGAGGAGGCTATATTCACCAACCCCGATAAAGCCGCGCTGCGCCAGGCCGCCAAGCTCCGCAAGAACATCATCTATCTGCAGCGGGTGCTCAGCCCCCAACTGGAGATCATCCGGCGCCTCGCCTCCGAAGAACTGCCGTTCATCAAGAGGAGCTTGCGCGTCTACTTCCGCGATGTCTCGGACAATCTCGCTCGGATTAACGATCTCATCTTCACATATCGTGAGCTCGTCTCCACCGATATGGCCATCCACCAAGCGCTCGTCTCCAACAAGCTCAACGAAATTATGAAGACCCTGACGATCATCGCCACGATCTTCCTGCCGTTGACGTTCATCGCGAGCATCTACGGCATGAACTTTGAGTTTATGCCTGAGCTGCACCATCCTTGGGGGTACCCAATCGTTTTGGGGATTATGGCATTCCTTGGGGGTGCGATGTTCTGGTGGTTCAAGCGTCGCGGCTGGTTCGATTAACTAGAATTTCGTGACGATCACCCACAGGCCATCGCCGGCTCTGCCACGCTCGACTCTCCCGAAGCGTTGCGCTCTCGTGAGCCAGCGCCGCAGCAGCACACGTGGCAGGCGCGCCCCTGATGTGAACGCGATCAGCATCTGCCCTCCTGGCCGCAAGACGCGCGCCATCTCCCCCAAGTGCGGCGGCCCATTGTGCAGCGTCACCAGATCAAAGCTCCCATCGGCGAAGGGCAGTCGCGCAGTATCCGCCTGGAGAAACTCGATCTGAGGGCAGCGCGCTCGCGCTTGGGCAAGCATCGCTTCTGAGAGATCAGTGGCGACGATCTGCGCATCGGGAAAGAGCTCGTGCACTCTTTGGGCGACAAAGCCCGTCCCGGTGTTGACGTCGAGAATTCTTTTTGGCTGCACGGAGAGAGCTTTGAGCCCCGCCTCGAGCGCTTGGGCGTAGCGCGCCCCTTCGAGCTCTATGACTCTTCGGTCATACCGAGGCGCGCGGCGCCGGTAATGCCACGCCGTCAGACGCTCGTACCATCGAGGGAAGCCCCTCGCACACAGCAAACTCATCAACACATACGAGAGGTCAACAAGTGGACTACAGAGGCGTTGCTGGAGCCAGCGGGAGACGGGGTACATCCTCAGCTCTCGTGTAATACTCGTGTCTTCAGGGGCCTCACCTTGCGATAGACCTGGCCGGGTGCGCGCGTGACACCATCCACCGTCAGCAGATCCACAACCCGAATCCCAAAGAGCTTTTCGTTCTCTTGGAGGTAGGGCAAGATCAGAGCCCAGTCGGCTTCGGTGAGCTCATCGTAGCAGCCGCCGTTGAGCTGATCGTCGTCGAGTATCTGATGGGGATCGCGCACGTAGATCGCCCCGCCGGAAGCAAGCGAGAGGAGATTGCTCCCCGGATAGGGCGTCTCCAGCTCGCGCAGCTGCCCGTCTTCGTCCAGAGCAATTCCGTTGAGGACGACAAACCCGCCCCCCTTGAGCGGGTCTCCGGCCATGAACGACTCCGCTAAGTAATCTAATGCCGTCCCGTTGATGATCACGCGCGGGCAGCCCACAGCGTTGATGAGCGGGCGTCCCGCCGCGTTGCCCAAAATATACGCGCATCCGCCCTTGGCCCCATAGAAGAACGTCTGCCCCACATCGCCGTAGACGACTAATTTCCCATCGTGAAAGATCTGTCCAAGTTGATCTTGGCCGGCGTTGTGCACGAAGACCTCCGCGCCGTCGAGCCCACTCGCCAAGTAATCTCCCGAACTGCCGTAGATATCCAGGCGCGCGCCGTGCGACCGCGGTCCCAGCCCGCAGCCGATGAAGCGCTGGCCACAGCAGCGATAGACGATGAAGCTTCGCCACCCACACTGATAAGCTTTGACAATCCAGCGCGAGAGGGCCTCGTCGCCCTCAGGGGGAAAGCCCGTAGCATCAACGACGAGGGTCTGCTTCTCCCTCGCAGGCGGGCGCAGCTGCGCCCGCTCAGCATACGTCAGGCGCGCGAAAGCGCCCGAGGCTTCCCCCATCAGGGGGACAGCATCGAAGAGGGCATTGAGAGCCTCTTCGAGCAGGGCGCGCCGCCACTTATATTCCATCTTCTCCGTGGAGTACCGACGATCGAGCAAGAGCGTCAGGAGCTCTATGACGTGCCGACGGTGCGCGTCGCTCTGGGATGATTCTCGCAGGGTTTCTTCTAAAAACGCCGCAAAAAGCTCATAGTCCCACAGAGCGAGCTCGCGCACGAGCTCGCTGAAGGATTCGGAAGCCGACCGCATAGGATCGAGCACAGCCGCGACGGGGTTTGTGGGGAGGACCAGACTTCGCTTGACGCTCATCTTCGCTAGCCGGAAGGCTGGCGAAGGTGTACGGTCCAGGCGAAGCCTGGTTCCGAATTTATCGGTGCAGACGAGCCTGAGCGTTGGCTGACTGTAATCTATCGAGAAGATGAACGCACCGCCATCGGTGTGGCTGCCGCCGCGCGCGTTCCAATATCTATCGGCGACGGGGCAGATGCGCGGGTCTTCTTGGTGCAGACTTTGGAGTGCTGCGTCAATCGCCTGCTTTTCAGAAGCAATCAGCCCGATCTGAATGGGTCCTTCATGCAGGGCGAAGACCTGGGGACGCAACATGCTCGTGTCGGTGATGCCAATAAGCTGGAATCTCTTCTCATAGGGCTCGTTGCGCGCAATGATGAAGAACCACGGGCCGTCGGGTGAGCCGTGCAGATGCGCCACTTGGATCGCTTTGTAGTGTCTCTGCTTCTCCGGAGGGAGCATGAGAAAATCGCGCTCGGTGGTGGGCGCCAGGGCTTCGATCACTTCTTCTAGCGAATACCCGTAGACGCGGCTCCACAGATCGAAGAGCAGCACCGAGACTTCGGTATCGGTGAGAAAGAGCGGGAAGATATTGCGCTGCTTGAGATACTCGCACACGCCGTGGTAGTTGGCGAAATCTCCGTTGTGCACGAGCGCCTCGTGCAGCCCGATGAAGGGGTGTGCCCCGCCGGGGTGCCAGACGCGCCCCTTCGTTGGGTATCGCTGATGGGCGATCCAGACGTGCGCTCTTACGTTCTCTAGCTGATAATACTGCAAAGCTTGCTCGGCGTAGCCGACGATCTTGAAGACCAAAAGATTTCTCCCGTGGCAGAGCACGAAGGCGCGCTTCTCGCCCAGCGAAGCGTAGAACGTCTTGTTGAGTCTGTACGAGTTCTGATAGACGAACTCGTCCTCGGCGCGGCGGGGATCTATGCCCTTCAGCGCGTTGGTGTGGATGAACTCGGCTAATACGGATTCTTTGACGCGGACGAAGTAGCGCCAGACCACAGGGGGCTGGATCTCCAGCCCGGGGACATCGCGATAGTCTCTCAGGGTGGGCACCTGGGAGCCGTGATGAATTTCAAAGTACGGGAGCAGGCAGGCAGATTCGACCTCCTTGCGAGCTGAGGGGTCCAGATAAGCAATCTGGATGAGATAATCGTCCTGGAGTTTTTCTTTGGAGACGCCCATCTGTTCGGGGACGAGGCCGACGGCAGCCAGGCCGCCGCCCTTGCCGTTCCCTCTATTGTGCATCTGCACCGAGCTGCGATAGACGTGCTTGCCGGCGATGGGGACGGAAGCGATCATTCCCAGGACGCCGCAGCCGCCCTCGGCCTCGGCTTGTAGCATGCGAGTATCTTGCACAAGCGAACAACGCGATGCAATGAGCCGAGCAACTAGCTCACGGTCTCTCATCACGGTTCTCCCTTCTTATTTAATGCTCACAGCCTGAAGTGACTGACGGAGTATTTTACTCGCCAGTTGACTGATGGTAGTATTTGTATGTTGAGCGTATTGACAAAGCATAGCAAATACGTCCTCATCAATTTCGATCTCGTAGCGCCGTCTTCGCAGCTCGACGGTGGCTTTCACCGGCCGAAACGCATCGGGATAGTCCTCTGGATTATGAGTATCCCAAAACTCGGCTGCTTCTTCATAACTGGAGAATTCCTCTGGGATAGGATCAACGCGCTTTCTTCTGGGCATGGTAGTACCTCCTTTGTCTGGCATTCATATCCCGTGCTGTGATTGGCATAACAGCCCCTCGACGCTTCTTCACGAAGAAGACCAACAGATACCGACCCGACTGAGCTTGTCCATAAGCTACATACAAGTCTTCGCCCTTCACTCGCCCTCTCTCTGCCCGCCGAATATGGGGCTTCGAGAGGAGAACTTGTTCAACCTCATCAGGTGTCACCTTGTGTTTCTGAATGATCTTGTTGACGAACCGTTCATTCCAAATGATCTCATAAATCCGCACAGCCGTCAACCACGCCTCTAGCAGAGCTGCTCGCGCAGCCACCGGAGATAGCTCTCGCTCCCCGCGACGATGGGAATCGCTATGATCTCCGGCACGGTGTACGAGTGCACACGTTTGATAGTTTCGGCTACGCTCTCGAAGAGTCGCCGCTCAGTTTTCGCGATGCAGAGCCATTCTTCGGCGCGAGCGATCTCCCCCTGCCACCAGTACGAGCTCGTCAGCGGCCCTACGAGCTGCACACACGCGGCCAGGCGGCGCGCCAGGAGCTCGTGGGCGATGCGCTCGCCCTCAGCCCTGCTCGCTACAGTCGTCCACACTTGAATGTACTCTTCCATAGATGTTTGCTTAGTCAGGCTCAGCTTCTATGAGCTGCTCCAACGTCTCATGGGCCGCTTCTGCTTTCAGCTTGAGCAAGAACACGGATGCAGCCAGCTCACCATACCGTCCTTCATAGTCAGGGTCGGTCGGCTTGAGATCTCGCAATCTCTTCACCTTCTGCTCAAAAGCATGAGCAGCTTCTAAGGTCTCGTCGAGGACAACCTGCAGGGTCGCCTCGAGGTCAGCCAACTGTACCGGGGTCTTCATCGCTGTAACCTCCTTTCAAGTTTCTCGATCTGTCGTCGGATGTTGGCAATCTGCTTCTCCCAGAGCTTTATAAGCCATTCTCGCGGCTTGGGCCTACGACGCTCTTCTTCTATCTTGCGCAGATGTTCTGCCAACGCTTGCCGATGCCCCTCAAGCTGCTTTTGATAGTCTTTCTTCTTGCTCATCTATATACTCCAAGCAGTCCACTCGCCCGCGCAGCTCTAAGATACTCCGCATCCCCAGCTCCTGCAAAATCTCGATGAGTTGAGCTCGCCATGCGTGAAAGAGATTGAGAATTCTCTGCGCTCCCCAGTCGGGTGCAATGAGCTGCGACAGCTCCGGGTCGGTCGTCGCGATCCCAAAGGGGCACCCTCGCCCACGCTCGCAGTTGCCACAGCGATTACACTCGAGTGCTACGAGCTCGGCCGTGCCGATCACGCAGCCATCGGCGCCCAGGGCGATCGCTTTCGCTATATCGTACGCCGTGCGAATTCCCCCGCTGGCCATCAGCACCAGCTCGTCGCGAATCCCCTCTTGCACTAAGAATTTGTGCACTTTCGGAATCGCGTACTCGATGGGCATGGCGATGTTCTTCTTGGCGATATCGGGAGCCGCGCCCGTCCCGCCATACCCCCCATCTAAGTGAATGATGTTTGCGCCGGCGTAGTAGCTGCCCACCGCGACCATGTCCACGTCGTTTGGGGTCGAGACTTTGACGGAGACGAGTGCGCGAGGGTTTGTCGCGCGCACCCAGTCCACGTGCTTTTTGTGATCTTCGACGGAGTAGACGCTGTGGAACGGGAACGGCGAAAAGAGACTGCTAAATTGCACCGCGCCGCGCATCTTGGCGACATCGGCGGTCACTTTGTCGGCCAATAGGTGTCCTCCCAGGCCGGGCTTGGCCCCCTGGGCGTACTTGAACTCTACGATGCGCACGCGCTGGATCGTCTCCTCGCGCACGCCAAAGAGCCCCGTGGCGATCTGCGTGATGATGTGCTCGTCGTAGGGGTAGAGGGCTTCGGGGTAGCCGCCCTCGCCCGTCGAGACGAACGTCCCGAACGCTTGAGCGGCTCGTGCGCGCGAGAGCATCGTCTGCAAGCTCACCGATCCGTAAGACATGCCGCCGCCGTACCAGGGCACGGGAATCCATATCTTAGGCCCCCACGGACGACGGTTGAGGGGGATCGCCGTGCTGACGGAGTCTGCGCTCTTGCGTCTGCGCTTTGGCGCGCGCTCAAATCGAAATCTTATTCTGTCAAAGCCTCCGCCCGACGCCCCAACGCGATATTCAAGGTGCTCTGGGGTGCGGCCCGTCTCGGCCATCTTATACGTCGCTAAGAGCAGATCGGCCGTCCAGCGCGGATCGCCCAAGAGCTCATACGTCGGCTCAAGCTCAATAGTAATAGCATTCGTGGGGCAGTGAGCTACGCAATATCTATCGGGGTACTGCTCTTGACATGACGGGCCGATGCAGTTGGCACTGAGAGGAGTCGGAAGCGCGTTGAGCCCTTCGGGGAACGTATAGACCCCAAAGGGGCAGAGTGTAGCACAGAGCCCACAAGCGATGCACGCGTCGCTGATCGTCACTTTGAACTTTGAGAGCTCATGGTGGAAGTTGGGGGGCAGTGGGCGCGCGGGGGCCGTGATCGGCGGGATGAGCCCGTCGGGGTTCTCAAGAGCGAGCGCGATCTCTTCGGGGCGCGCCAGCCCGATTGGCCCTGAGTTCAGATATTCTTTGAACTCCCGTTCGAGGTCTTCGTGGAAGATGGCGCGCCCGACCTCGCCGCGCAGGCGGCGCACCTCGCGCATGCCCATCGCGCCCAGGACTTCGAGCAACTGATCGCGCCAGGCCCCTATGAGATTGATGATTCTCTGTGCGCCCCAGGCCGGGTCAAATCTATCGTCATTCCTCAAAGAGAAAGGGCTGTGGGAGAGGTCCTCCCCGCGCCAGCACTCCAAAGCCACAAGCAATGCAAGATCGAGCGCAACCCCATCAGCTCCACAGATGATGGCTTTGGGGACGTGTTCTGCCGCGGCGATGCCCCCAGAGATAATGATGGTGACGGCATCGCGCAGCTTGGCCTCAAGCAGCCTCAGATGGATTTTTCTGAGTGCGTCTTTGATGTGCCCCATCTTGGTGCGCCCGTGCGAGTCGGCCACCAGATGGATGACGCCCACGCCCAGACGCGCGAGCTCTTCTGCAAGCGCGTCGTCGCACTCGCAGCGCACGGCGACGACGGCCCTGGGATTGAGTTTGCGAATCTGCTCCAGAGCATCTTCGAGAGCCTCGTCGTATTCGAGCTCAAGAAACTGCGATTGGGCGATGAGTTCAGAGTATCTCTCAATCTCCGAGGGATGCAAAAGCGGCGCGACTCCTGCGGGGAGGGGTGAAGAGATCTCCGCGGCGCGCATCAGGACAAAGGTGCCCAATTCAGCTGCCGCGCGCTGCAGAGACTCCCTCACAGCGAGACTGCTCCACTGAGCCGGAAGCGCATCGAAGAGTATGGGGATGGGGATCTCGATGATCGTCCAGGCTTCGCCTGGACCGTTCGTCTTGCCGCCGAAGGCGGCAAGGTGTCCAGTCCAGACGAAGTCTGGTTTGCGGCCGAGGAAGATCGCCGTGCTGATGTATTCCCTGCCGTGAATGCCATCGCGCGTGGGCCGGACGATCTCGGACATGTCCGTCCACATGGAGTCAAACTCTTTGCCCGCGAACGGCCCACGATACCCCTGGCCGGAGACGGGGACCTTGCCGGTCTCCGCTTGTTGCAGCAGAGAGTGAATGATCTCCGGCGTCCAGTAGGCATCGCCTGTGCGTTTCCATTCGGGGTGAATGGGCGCTGACAGCGCCCCTGCGGGGCACTCGCGCACGCAGCGCAGGCAGCTGCGACAGAGACTCTGATCTTGCGGCTGCTCCCCAATGATCATTCGGAAATTCTCGGCGCGATAGTGCACCCCGTAGATGCAGGCTGTGACGCATATCCCGCAGTTGATGCACGCCTCCGAGCGCACGATGCGCGGGCGTATCAGGGGCTTAGCCCGCGACGGGCACTTCGTGCTCTTCACCGAATAGCGACTCTCAGTCCGCGTGGCGATGACGCTGACCAACGGCGATCACTCCCGCAATCTTCAGTATGGGCGGCACGTATTCGGTCCCAGGCTGCACCGCGCTCCGTTCCACACCCTGGGTAAACTCTTGGACTTTCTTTGTGTCCTTCCCATAAAGCTGCGCGACCCTGCGCTCGAGCTCATCCCAGACGGGCACCAAATCTAAATGGCTCTGACAGACATCGGTGCAGGCGCGGCAGTGCATACAGTAAAAGAGCGCCTGAGCGCCGTCGCTGTCGAGTCGCTCGCCCCGGAGCAGCGCCAGCCCAAGCTGGAGCTTCCCCCGCGCGGTGGTGCGCTCATCGCGAGTATAGATATACGCGGGGCAGACGGGGACGCAGCTGCCGCAGCGCGAGCAGAGCGTCGCGTTGTATTCGAGAAGATCGAGCATGGGCGAGATCGCTGCTGGGGGACGGCCGCGCTCGCGAGCGGGCTGGAGCTTCGGAGCCGGATGAAATATCTTGCGCGCCAGCGGCGCCACGAGCCATGCCCCCTTCAAGCCCACCGTCAGCACTGTTCTGCGCAACAGCACCGCGCTCCAGTGCGCGGGCAGCTCGAAGAACTTTCCGGGGTTAAAAAGCCCAGCAGGGTCTATCTTTCTCTTATAGGCGCGTAGGGATTCAAACCGTGCGCCGAACTTCGCTCGAGCAAACGGCGTGTTCCAGATGCCAATCGCATACGGTCGCCCGCCCAGGGCAATCCCCAGCTGCGTCAGCACCAGCGACAGACTCGCCGTATACAGCTCGGCCAAGCGATGCGAAGCGTTAAAAGTGAAGGTCGGCAGGAGCAAGACTTGGCCGTCCCCGACAAAGTACGCTTCGCTTGCAAGATGGACGCCGTAGCGTTTCCCCTCATGGGCAGCCCTTGCGAGAAACTCTGGAGCTTTCTCGATGGGGAGCACGACTTCGGCGGCGAGCATTCCTGGGCCGAGGCGCTTCGGGCGCATGGGGAAGAGCCGCTCGTGCCACAGATAGTGTGCCTGATAGGGCAGGCCCAGCTCGAGCTGCTGGGCTGTGGCCCAGCGCGCGCACTCCTGAGCTTCTTGAGGGGTATCGAAGGCAACAAGCAGCGTATCGCGTTCGGGGAGCGCTGCGCCCTTCTGAGACAGTAAAGTGTTGATTTCGTGCAGGCGCGCGGCGCTCAGATATTTGATGTGATAGGGCGCAAAGCCAGCACCCCAGATCGCTTGAGCACAGGCGAACGCTTCGTAGGCCGAGCTGCATCGCACGAGCAGAGGGGTTGTCTTGGCTGGGGCTTGGCGCACTTTAAGAGTAACCCTCCAGACGACGCCCATCTGGCCCTCGGTGCCGATGAAGTATTCAAATCGTGGGTCGTCCTTGCGCAGCTCGATGAGTTCTCCCTGGGGCGTGATCACTGTGAGTCGTTCTATCTGCTCTTGGAAGTGGCCGAAGGCGGTGCTGCCGATGCCGTAGCCGCCGGTGTTGACCCAGCCTCCGACGGTAGAGAACCAGCTGGTGGGGTAGGTGCGGAGGGCCAACCCGTAGGGCGCGAGGGCGTGGGCGATGTCGGCCCAGCGCGTCCCGGCCAAGACTGTGACGGTCTGCTCGTCGGGGTTGAGCTCTTCGATCAGTCTCAGGGGTGACAGATCGAGGACAACTCCGTGCTGAGTGGGGACGGCTCCGCCCAGGCCGAAGGTGGCCGCGCCGCGGGGCACCACGGGCAGCTCCCTTGCCAAAGCCCAGCGCAAGGCGGCGATCACGTCGTCGTGGGTAGCGGGCTGCACGATGAGATCGGGGATACTTCGCCTCAGCAAGAAGCTCTCGGCAAAGCGAGGCGGTTCCCCTTGGTCGCGGGCGTAGAGCCGTCGGCTCGAGGGCTCTGTGTAGATTTTCGCTTCCGACGAGAGCCGCCGCCGCAACTCTCCGGCATCACCCTTGGTTGCCACAATGAGGGCATAATAGCAGGGCGAGGGACTTTTGTCAAGTTTTGTCGCTGAAAAGCAACAAAATATTTATTTATCTCGAAAAAACTACGTCTATTTTTAGAATATCTCTGTTAAACTGAACAATCGTCCTTACGCGCTGTCGAGCGCGAGCTCTGCGAGGAACCGCAACACGATGGCAAGCTCCCCGTCGGTGAAGGCCTGTGTGGCGCGCGCGACGCGCAGCACGTCATCCCACGTGACGAGGGAGTGCAGCTCGATCCCGTGCTCTCTGAGCGTATCCCGCGCGCGGTGCAGCCCGGCTTCGTGCGAAAAATACTCAAAGACACAGAGACAGTGATGCACCGTGCCCCCGGCGGATTCGATCCCACGTTGAAAGTTGAGCTTGCTCCCCCCGTCAGTAACTAAGTCCTCGACGAGCAAGACGCGCTGGCCCGGCTCTAGGACGCCCTCGATCTGGGAGGACTTTCCGTAGCCCTTGGGCTCCTTGCGCACATAGATCATGGGTTTGTTGAGCTTCTCCGCTAAGAGCGCTGCATAGGCAATCCCAGCGGTCTCCCCACCGGCGATCACGTCAATCTGGGAGAGCCCGATGCGCTCTTGCGCGATCTTTGCAAACGATTCAGTAATCTCTGTGCGGATCTGCGGGAACGAGATGAGCCGTCGCACGTCCACGTAGACCGGTGAGAGCCGCCCCGACGTCAGCCGGAACGGTTCTTGCGGGCGAATCTGCACCGAGCGAGTCTGCAAGAGCTGCTGAGCAAGATTCATGGTCAAGAGTATCTTACTGAATCTTGCGCCAGGAGGGCAAGGGGCCAAGGTCCCTGCGCCAACTCCTGTGAAGAGCTGCGCCATACCTTTGACAGGGTCCTTGGCAAACTGTTATCATACTGTAAGATGAGAAGACTTCTTGCTACCAAGCAACGGGCCCTCGAATATTTTGTGAGCCGAGCTCTCCAAGAGCTGAAAGGCCAACTTGTCAAAATCTTTCTCTTTGGAAGCCTCGCCCGAGGGGATTTCGACAAAGCCAGCGACATCGATTTATTAGTGATTTACAGCGGTGATAAAGACGACTTTCTCAGCAAGTTAGATGAGATCGCCTTTGACACCGCTGTGCAGCATGGCGAGCTCCTCGAAGCGATTCCCATGTCCATCCATGAGTTTCGCGCGCGGGAAAGCAGCTCTTTTCTGCTCCGTGAGGTGAAAGGAGGGAGGGTTCTATACGCGATGCCCAAAGAAGAAGCATGGAAGCTCGAGGCCGGCGATTACCTGGAACTGGCTAAGGAGTTTGTTACCTATGCTAAGGGGGCTCTGAGGCGTCGCGAATATCGCTCAGCAGTCGATCAAGCTTATAATGGCCTGGAGTTGGCAATGAAGGCCCTGATTCTGCTCAGGAGTGAGCGATTGGCTCGTTCTCACGGGGGAATTGTGCAACAGTTCGGAAGGCTTTACGTTAAAGACGGCCCGCTCAAGCGGGAGATAGGTCGCTCGGTCGGTCGAGCTTTGCGCCTGCGCGGTATGGCCCGCTACGATCCCAGAGCTCAAATCACCTCCGAAGATGCCAAAGCCGTCTTCAAGACGGCTCAAGAACTCCTGAGCTTCCTAGAAAAGGAATACGAAAAGATCTAAAAATGGCGATGGGAGTGCCTGCAGTTTGCTTTTCTGCGGGGGTTCGTGCTATAAATGAGTCATCGAAAAGATTTTAAGGGAGGTTGCCATGCGCAAGTTCGCCGTCGCTGTGTTAGTCAGCGGGATCGTTGCGGCCCTCTCTATGGGGCCGCTGGCCCAGACCGTTCAGAAGCTCGACCCCGTCGTGATCCCCGGGTTGAGCGCCCCGGTCACGGTCGTCCAAGACAAGTACGGTATCCCCCACGTCTTCGCGCAGAACGCCCTCGACTTATATCGAGTCGTGGGCTGGCTCCACGCGCGCGACCGGCTCTGGCAGATGGACAATCTCCGTCGCACAGCCAACGGCACATTAGCAGAACTGCTCGGCCCGCGAGCGCTCTCCCAGGACGTCACCCTGAGAACCCTGGGCATCCGACGCGCCGCCGAGCTGAGCGAAAAGAATCTCACCCCGGAGATCCGCGCCGAATTAGAAGCATACGTCGCGGGCGTCAACGCGTACATCCAGAAGATCAACGAGACCGGCCAGCTTCCCCCAGAATACAAAGAGATCGAGATCACCAAAGTCGCCCCGTGGACTCTGCTCGATACATTGGCGATGGGGAAACTCTTGACGTTCGATCTCTCGTTTGACATAGACGCGTCCAACGTGCTCACGTACTTTAAGTATCGCGAAGTGGGCAGCCAGAAGGGCTTCAACGGGCACGCGCTCTTCTTTGAAGATCTCTTTCGGTCAGCGCCCTCTGATCCGGCGACGATTATGGGCAGCGCCGAGGGAAGATTAGAATCCGCCGGGCCTTGGGGATCAGAGCTGCCGGAGCTCTCCCCAACGGTGCTGGAGATGCTCGCGGACTTCGTCGAGCGCCTGCGCGAGATCGAATTCTTTGCGCCGATCTTCCGCCGTGCCGAACTGATGGAGACCGGCAGCAATTGGTGGATTATCAGTCCGAAGCACTCCGCAAGCGGCTATGCGCTCTTGGCCAACGATCCCCATCTGGGCCTAGATATGCCCGGCGTCTGGTACGCGATCCATCAGAAGTCTGCCGACGGCATCAATGTGGTCGGCACGACCTTCCCCGGCATCCCCTATGTGATCTTGGGGCACACCGAGAGAATCGCTTGGGCAGCAACAGTGAATCCCCTCGACGAGACCGACATGTACCAAGAATCCGTGGTCGAGCGGGACGGCAAGCTCTTCAGCAACTATCAAGGCAAGCTCGAGCCCCTCGTCGCTATCGAAGAATCTTACAGAGTGAACAAGATCGGCGACGGTCAGCCCGATAATTTCGAAGACGCACCCAAGACGACAACATATATCATCCCGCGCCACGGCCCTGTAGCGAGTCTCGATCTCAAGAGCGGCCAAGCCGTCACGATTCAGTACACGGGGTTCTATGCCACCCAAGAGATCAAGACTTTTCGGTTGTGGAACCGCGCCCAAAATCTTGAGCAGTTTGCCGAGGGGGTCAAGTACTTTGACGTAGGCTCTCAGAATTGGGGCTACGCCGATGTTGACGGGAACATCGCGTACTTTACGGGCGCCGAAGCCCCGTTGCGCGAGGATTTGGAGCGCGGCGCGGTGGCGCTGGGGCTGCCGCCGTTCTTCGTGCGCGACGGCACAGGCTCCGCAGGCCACGAATGGGTGGCGCTCCAGGGCGAGCGCGAGGAGGGTCACTCGATCCCCTTCGCCATCCTGCCCATGAGCGAGATGCCCCAGACGATCAACCCGCCGTCGGGGTTCATCGTGAGTGCCAATAATGACCCCGTCGGTGTGACAGTAGACAATGACCCGCTCAACCAGAAGCGCCGGGGCAGCAATGCGATCTATTACTTGGATTGGAACTACGACATCGGATTTCGCGCCGGGCGCATCACCGAGCTGATCAAACAGAAGGTCGCCAAGGGCGAGAAGCTCTCTGTCGAAGATATGATGCGGATTCAGTCGGACACGGTCTCGCTCATCGCGCGGCGGCTGACGCCCTTTGTGCTCGAAGCTCTCAAGAACGCGCAAGCTGCGGATGCCCCCGATGAACTGAAAGAGCTCTTAAAGGACCCTCGGATCGTTGAGGCTGTCGAGCAGTATCTGGCGAAGTGGAGCTTGGCCACGCCCACGGGCATCCCTGAGGGCTTCGACGCGGACGACTCCGTCAGCTCCGATGGCAAGAGCTTCATGCTCAACACCCCATCCGAAGCCGAGATTACCGACAGCGTCGCCACGACGATCTTCAACGTCTGGTTGAGCGTCTTCATCCGAAGAGTCATTGACGACACACTAGATCGTCTCGACAAGACGATGCCCAAGCCCGGCGGGTTCTTCGCGGTGAAGGCGATCATCAATCTCTTAGAGAAATTCCCGAAGAAGAAAGGCAAGGGCGAGTCGGACGTAGAGTTCTTCGATGTGCCCGATCTCTTCTTGTCCCCAGAAGAAGAGCGCGACTGGCTGATCTTAAAGAGCCTCCAAGAGGCCCTCGATCTCCTCAAGGGCGACGCGTTCGCAAGAGCGTTCAACAAGTCCGAGAAGCTCTCGGACTATCGTTGGGGGAAGCTCCATCGCATTATCTTTAGAAATGCGTTGCACCCGCAGACGAACAAATTCAGCATCCCGCCGGCAGTCTACTCCCAGCCCGAATACGCCGACGGGCTCCCCGTAGACGGGACGCTCGCGGCCGTGGACGTAGCGAACTATAACGTCAAGGGCACCAAGGCCGAAGATTTCATGTTCAGTCGCGGGCCGTCGCAAAGACACGTCGTCGAGCTCAACCCCAACGGCATCAGGGCGTGGAACGCGCTGCCCACCGGCCAGAGCGGCGTCGTGAACACGCCGCACTTTGGAGATCTGTTGGGGTTCTGGCTCGTCAACGACTACTACCCAGTGCTCTTCACCGATGAAGAGATCAGAGCGAACGCGGAGTCCGAGCAGGAGTTTCGCGGAAGCTGACGCTATCCGGTTACCCTCACCTCCGACCCCAAGCCCCCTCACCCCTCTGCTCCCCTCTCCCTCCGAGGGGAGAGGGGATGGGGGGTGAGGGTGGAGCGCCAGAAACGCACACATCCCGTCCAGAGTATATAATGGTAAGGGCGAGGCTGCATGGCGCGCGTGGAGATCAAGCTCTTCGGAGAGGTCGAGGTCTCTTGGGAGGGACAACTGCTCTCGTTCCCAACCCAGAAGGCCACAGAGTTGTTCGCGTATCTTGTGGTGCACTGTGGGCACGCGCACCCGCGCGCTGCTCTCGCCGCGCTGCTCTGGCCGGAATCCGACGAAGAGAAGGCCAGGGCCAATCTTCGCCAGACGCTCGCGCGGCTGCGCAGAACACTCGCAAGAGCAGAGTGCTTGCGCTTCTCCGGGGGCGCCGTGCAGTTTCGCGCCGACGACTGCTGGTGCGACGTGCTGGAGTTTGAGCGAGCCCTCAGTCAGTCTGCCGCAAGGCCGACCGTCGAGGCCCTCGAAGCTGCGGCGGCACTCTATCGTGGCCCGTTTCTCGCGGGTTTTTACGAAGACTGGGTGGTCATCGAGCAGGAGCGCCTGCGGACGCTCTATGTAGAAGCTTTAGAGCAGTTGGCAGATCTTTATACAGAGCAACGCGCTCATAGGCAAGCCATCGCTACGTGGCGCAGGGTGCTTCGCGAGATCCCCTGGCACGAGCGGGCGCACCGCGAGCTGATGACGCTCTACGCCCTCAGTGGCGACCGCGCCGCAGCCCTCCACCAGTACGACGAGTACGTTCGAATTCTACAAAACGAACTGGACGCCAAGCCCCTGCCGGAGATGCGCGCCCTCTACGAGCGCCTGGCGCGCGGCGCGCCCATAGTCTCTCCACCGGTGATCGAGCTTGCCCCCGAAGTGCCCTTCGTGGGGCGGGAGCGCGAACTCAACACCCTGAAAGCGCTCTGGCAAAACGTGCAGCGCGGCCAAGGGCAAGCAATCTTCATCGGCGGCGAGGTCGGCGTGGGCAAGACGACATTCGTGCAGAAGTTCATTCGGGAAGGGGGCTGGGGGGTTAGGTCCCTGCAAGGGGCTGCCTATGCCTCCGATAGCGCACTGCCCTATCAGCCTCTGCTTCAAGCCGTCCGTGTCGCGCTGAAGAGCCTTCCCACTCAGACGCTCGCCCAACTGCCCGCCCTCTGGAGAGGCGAGCTGGCCCAGTTCGTCCCGGAACTCCAAGAGAAATTCCCCGATCTTGCGCCCAATCCCCGGCTGCCGCCCGCCCAAGGCAAGGCCCGGTGGTTCGCCGCCCTCACCGGGTTCTTCGAGCTTCTTGCCCGCGAACGCCCGCTGATTCTCTTCTTCGATGATCTGCAGTGGGCCGATGACGCGACGCTGGAATATCTGGGCCATCTTGTAGGGGTGAAGAATGCTTCGCCCTTGCTAGTGATCGGGGCCTATCGCAGCGAAGACGCACTCGAAGGGAGTCGCCTGCGAGCATGGCTCGATACACTCGGGCCAGGGAGGGCGTTCCACCCTCTGACTCTCACTCGACTCTCACAAGAAGAGACGCAGCTCTTGCTCGAGCAGTGGCTGGGCGCGATGGCACGGGAGGCCGTGCCCGTGCTGTATGACGAAACCGCCGGCAATCCGCTTTTCGTGCGTGAGCTCGCTCACTCGCTCATACGCGGTGGGGCACTGAGCCAAGACGACACCGGGAAGTGGCACCTGACCGTCGCGGAGATCAGCGCGGCACACCTGCCGGAGAGCCTGCGCGAGCTCATTCGCGCTTCGCTGCGACGGGCGCCGGAGCGAGCACAGAGACTCTTGGAGCCCCTAGCCGTGATCAGACGGGCCTGCGAGTTGCCGGTATTGCGCGAGCTGCTGCCCCAGTCTCCAGAGCGACTGCTCGATCAGTTGGAAGAACTACGCAAAGTTGGGCTGATCGTCGAGCAGGAGGGGCGCTATCAGTTCCATCACGAGCTGGCCCGACAGATAGTCTACGAAAGCTTGAGCACCGACAGAAAGAAGCTCTGGCACAAGAAAATCGGGCAGGCGCTCGAAGGGTTGTACCCAGAAAGCTTGGACGAATTGTCCGGAGAACTCGCCGAGCACTTTGAGCGAGCGCAGCTGCGGGAGAAAGCCATCGCGTATGCGATGCGGGCTGGCGCGCGCGCCGCGCGATCTTACGCCTACGGCGCCGCGCAGAGATTCTACGCCAAGGCCATCGAGCTCTTCGATGCTCTTGAAAGAGAGAGAACGCTCTCTGCACAGTGGCAGCGCACGCGCTTAGAACTCTATCGGCGCTATCTCAGCCGTGAGGTCTTCCCGACCATCTATGATCTCAGAAACTCTTCTGAACAGATACAGAATGTGATCGCCCAGATGATCGCTACTGCTGAGAAGCTCAACGACCTTGAGGCGCTCTGTGAGGCCCATCAGCATCGAGCGAGGGTGGAGCTCGCCTGGGGACGGCTCCAGGAGGCTCAAGAGTCTATGCAGCGCGCTCTGAGCGTCGCGCGCCGGACTCAGCATCCCGCCGTGATCGCCGACGCCTTACAGGGGGTGGCGAGCCTGCGCGCCCGCTGCGGCGAGTATCAGCAAGCCGTGCAAGACTTCCAACGCTACGTGGACGCGCTGATTCCCCTCGGCGATGCGCGTCGTCTGGGGTACGCGCTGAACGATCTGGCTTTGGTCCAGCGGGCGTGCGGGGAGTTTGCACAAGCGCAGCAGAGCCTCGCCAGGGCCGACGAGCAATTCCGCCAGATGAGCGATCTGTGGGGCCAAGCAGCGGTCTCGGACAACATGGGATGCATTCTGAGGGACCTTGGGCGCTACGCAGAAGCGCAAAGCTATCTGGAGCGCGCCCTGGAGCTGAACCGTGCCACAGGGGATCAGCGCGGGATTGGGTGCAGCTTAGTAGATCTGGGGGTCTTGCGCAACGACCAGGGGGATTATGCCGGAGCGTTAGAGTATCTCGATCGTGTAGTAGAGCTCCTAGACCAGCCGGGGATGAAGGGACTGGCGATTGAGGCGTTTTCGGAGAAGGCGCGGGCGCATCTGGGCCGCGGGGAGATAGGGCTCGCGCGGGAGTGCTCGACGCGGGCGATGGAGCTCTTAGAGGCGCACGGGGGCGTGATCGAGCAGCCCTATAGATTCTATTTCACGCACGCGCGGGTCTTGGAGCAGAGCGGCCAGGGCGACGCCGCGCGGCATTATCTAGAGCGCGCCTGGGCGCAGTTGCAGCGAGTTGCCCAGCAAATTCCCGACGAGAACTTAAGAGAGCATTTTCTTAAGGGCGTTCCCACCAATCGGCAGATCGTCCAAGCGTGGGCGGCTGCGCAATAACCCTCTCTGAGCACTTGAGGGAAGACCGAAAGCGCTTTAGGACTTTTGCGCTTTGGTAAACAAAACCTTGGGATCGAGACGCTGGATCTCTCTGATCGCGTCCAAATGGGTGTCGGTGGAGATGATCTGGCTCAGCCCGTTATTGCGCATCACCGCCACGTGCAGCACATCTCTGGCAGGAATGCCCTTGGGGGCATATTGCTCAAAGAGCCGGACCGCCAGACGAATATCGTCCAGGTGGATCGGGTAGACTGTGGGCACAATCTTCAATAAATTCTCCGCGAGGCTTACGCCGATGCGCCATTGGCGAAGTGCGCCATAGCGATAGAGAACTTCTTGGATGATCTCGGTGTCTATCGCAGCTGCGATGCGGCCTTCGGCGATCTCAGTCATGACCCAAGCACAGGGCTCCCTATACGGGTGCTCTCGCCCCGCAGCGTACATAGGGATGTTGACGTCAAGAAAGAGCTCAGCCATCCAGGGCTCCCTGAGTTATCTCGGCCTCCATCTCCGGCCAATCGGCGACGGGGGCCTTGAGGGCGAGCAGGCGTTGGAGAGCTGTGCGCCGCTGCTGGAGCATCGCCTCTTTGAAGTACGCTGCCTCGATGGCCTCACGAATCAGGACGCTCAGAGGCTTGCCGCGCTGTTGGGCAATCTCCACTAAGAGCTGGTATTGCTCCTCGCTGAGCATGGCCTGCACTCGCCGTGTATACGTCGAGGAGGATTGGACTGCCACGGTCATCGCCCCCTTCGTAGTATTGAGCACATCATGCTTATTATGATACTACTGATAGGATACTATGGCAAATTGATGGCGATTTTCCTGATTCCAATAGGCTTTTCGTTTTGTCACGCTTTTGTCACGCTCGGCCTTTATACTGTCAGGGAGACCTCACCCCTCCCTGGCCCTCCCCGTATACGGGGAGGGAACAGGTGGGGTTCGGAGAGGAGAACAGGGGTGAGGACCAAGGAGCACGATATGATCAAGATATTCGAGCTGCGCAGGCCGGAGAGCGTCCCCCCGGAGCGGTTCTTCGGGCTGATGCAACGGGCGCGCAGAATCGCCGTAGAGATAGAGGGCGTCTACGACCTGGCGCTCTATCAGACCGAGGAGGACGGCCTTTGGCAGTGCAGCGTGGACGTGGAGGACGCGCAAGCATGGGAAGAGCTACAAGCCGACCCGAGCTTTCGCGGCGTGCTGCAAGAGATGGAAGCCTTGGAGGTGAGCATTGTCTCCAAGAGTCAGTGGGAGCGGCGGGTGTGATAGACCTCACCCCCGGCCCCTCTCCGTTCACGGAGAAGGGTGCAGGGGTGAGGTTCGGTCGAGGTTGTTAGAACCGCCCGCTTTTGGGCCATAGAGAAGAATGAGCAGACACAAACTCATTAGATCCTAAGGAGGGATCACAGATGCTCAAACACAGCAGTCGTGTCGGAGCGGTCGTGCGGTCGTTCGGTCTGGGCATGTTGGCGTTGGCGGTCTTGGTCGGGTTGACGGTCTCGGCGCAGCAGCCGGCTCAGCCGGTGACGCAGATAGAGATCGTGCCGAAGCAGCCGACTATCAACGAGATGCAGATAAAGATCGTGCCGGAGAAGCCGACTATCAACGACGAGATCACAGTCGAGCTGTCGGGGACCTTCCCCGATGCGTGTGCCCCGGATTCCGCCGAGGCCCAAGTCGAAGAGAACCAAGTGACGATTCGGGCAACCAATGCGAGCGAGTTTTGCAACGAAGGGACGGAGACCACGTGGAGCTTGAGCGTGCCGTTGGGCAAGAAGCTGGGTGCCGGGCCCTATCGTGTGCTGGTGCTGTTTGGTATGAGCAAGGAGGCGCCGGAGCTCTTGCTGGGCATGGCGCGCTTTGACGTTGTAGAGAAGAGGACGAGCATGAGCACCGATCAAGCGGGCCAAGCGAGCTTGGTTCCGTTCACGATCCTGCCAGTCGTCCAGACGCTCGACGGGGGCACCAGCATCCCCTTAGGGGCTCTCGAAGCCATCAACCTGAACTCCTCTAAGTCCAACCTTCAACGAGAGCGACTCCCACTGCCTGCGACGGTGGCCGTCCCTAAAGGCGATGTGGTGAGCATGGGTGTAAAAAACCACAATGACTCAAAGAGCAACTGCTGTTATAGCGTTCGCGTGGCTGCTCCTGCCGGCACTCTAACAGTGCCCATCACCGAGTCGGACCAAACTTTTGTGATCGAACTTGAGCAGACGGCCCTGCCCGACTTGGCGGTCCGCATCAGAGCGAACGTGCGGCGCTACACCGAGATGGAGCAGGTCTTCTGTGACATAACGGTCATCAAGACGGTCAGCAATCTCGGCCCAGGCCCCGGCGGCGTTGTAGCCCTGAAAGGGCGTAACTACAATGATTCCAAACCAAACATCATGAGGTACGGCATGGGCAGCGGCGAGAGCGCGACCCACGTGAATATGTTAATACGCGTGCGCCCCGGCTCGTATCTGCTGGAGGCCGAAGTCGAGAGCCGCAGCGTGAAAGAGAGCAACACGGCGAACAACAAAGCGAGAGAAGTCGCGATCTGTCGGTGACGTAGGGGCGGGGTATGGGCAGGGAAGGGCGCGGTAGGGGCGGGGGTGACCCCCGCCCCTCTACCTCCCTGCCCCTCTCCGCTTGCGGAGAGGGAACGGGTGAGGTAAGAAACGATGCCGAGGAGAGGTCACGAGGAGAATGCGCGATGATGCGTCTGACGCTGTTGGCCGTCGGTCTGGGCATGCTCTTGTTCGTCGGCGGCGCGGCACAAGGGGGCGTCCCCTGCCCCATCACGGAGCCGACCCTGGCTACCCCCTGCCCCCCAACCCGCGCCCCGCCAGCCCCATTGATCTCCAGCTCATCGTCGAGCCGAGCGCCAAGGGCCTCGGCCCGCTGCGCGGCGGGCAGTCGCTCGCCCTGGTGGCCTACGTGGCCTCGCGCCTCTCGATCATCACCGAAGTCACCTTCTGGGTGAACGACCGCCTGGTCGGACGGCAGCCGGTCACCATCAGAGCCAACTGCCCTCTCGAAGGCCCTGTCTGTATCATCGGCACCCAGAGCGTGCAGGTCAACTGGACGGCCGAGCCGGGCCAGCATCTGGTCACGGCGCGCCTGCTCACCCTCAGCCGCTCGCTCCCCGTCAATATTCTCAGTGCCGCGCTGCGCGAAGGCCTCGATTTCGCGCCGGAAGAGCTGTTGGTCCAATTCAAGCCCGAAGCAACCCCAGCGCAGATCGAAGAGATCATCGCGCGGCTGCATACCCAGATCATCCAAGTCTTTGCCCTCAGTCAGATATATCACTTGCGTATCCTCGACCGTCTCCCCGTCGCCGAGAAGGTCGCGCAGTTTGAGCGCGAAGCTCTCGTGCAATTCGCCGAGCCCAACGGCCAGTGGTACTTCCAACAGCAGCCCAACGATCCCTACTTTCCCGCTCAGTGGAACCTGCACAATACCGGGCAGCGACACCCCAGCGCCGATAAGTTTCTCATCTTCGGCGGCAGCGCCCAGGGACGGCGGGAGCAGACATCGGGGCGATGCGCGCGTGGGCGTAGATCAAGGACAGCTCGGCTCTCGTCATAGCGTTACTCGATAGCGGGGTCGCGCCGCATCCGGAGCTGCGCGAGAACCTGTGGCTGAGCGGGGCGCGCGACTTCGCCAGGGGCGACGACGTGCCCGATGATCTCTTCGGCCACGGGACGTTTGTGGCGAGCATCATCGCCGCGCGGGGCAACAACAGTGAAGAGATCGCCGGCCTCGCCTGGCGGGCCAGGCTCTGGCCCTTAAAGCTCTCCGAAGAGGCACGCTTCAGTTGGAGCACGCTTGTCGCCGCGTTGGAGTACACGATCGTACAGCAGCGCGCGGGGCTGGCCGTCAGAGTGATTAACCTCAGCGCCGGAGGGAGCGAGCGCTCCCAGAGCGTTCAGGCCGTGCTCGATCTCGTCAGCCAAGCCGGCCTGCTCTTCATCACAGCGGCGGGCAACTACGGGAGAGATCTGGAGCGCGAGCCGTTCTATCCGTGCAGTTATCCCCACGAGATCATTCTCTGTGTCGCGGCTTCGAACAGCAAAGACGAGCTGGCGGGGTGGTCGAGCTGGGGGGCGCGCACCGTAGATTTGGCTGCCCCCGGCGAGGATATTGTGGGGCTGCTCATCGAGAGGCCCGATAATTTTCTCAAGCTTCCCCGCACGCGGGCGCTCCCTGAACTCTCCTCGTGGCTGGCCGTTGCCGGGGGAACGTCGTATGCTGCAGCGCACGTGACGGGCCTCAGCGCGCTCTTATGGGCGCGCTGTCCGACCAAGAGCGCCTTGGAGATTCGCAATCTAATCCTCAATGCTGTTGAAAAGAAGAGCGCTTTTGCGGGCAAGGTTGCCAGCGGCGGGCGGCTGCGCTGGCCGGAAAGCCTCGCTTGTTAGAAATCCCCGCTTTCGGGCCATAGTGATCTTTGACCTAACCCCCTAGCCCCCTTCCCGAAACGGGAAGGGGGACCAGACTTCGTCTGGACTGTTCGTCGTGCCGCCAAAGGCGGCACGGTGTACGGTCCAGGCAAAGCCTGGCCCCTCCCCGTGCCGGGGAGGGGTTGGGGGAGAGGTCTTGTCAGCGCGGAGGTGATCAACAATGGAGCTACTCGAACAAGCGGCTCACGCAGGCTGGACGAGCGAGCTGCGCCAGCGCTTCATAGAGTCTTATGATCGCAAAATCGGGCGCTGGATTTTGAATTTGTTGGCGCAGTACGGGCTGATCTCCAGCACGGAAGAGCTGAGCGCCCTCAGAAGACACGTCGAGGCGCGCCTGCGCGGAGCAGCCAGCGACAGCTTCAGCCCCTTCGTAGACGTGCTCGCAGACGTCTACGTGCGCACCTATCAGGCGGTCTTCCACGAGCGCACCCTGAAGAAATTGGTCAGTCTGGGGGCTGAGAGCGAAAAGTATCTCTTCGGGATCGTGCGCCATCAGTTCTTCGCCGCCCTGGGCAAAGAGGACCTCTCTGAAAGAGAATTGCTCGATCGAGCTCTTCAGAGCAAGCGCCCTCAGACCCAAGAGGCGCATCTGCGCGAGGCCAAGGCGCGCCTGTGGGAGCGGGCCAGAGCAGCCCTGCTCTGCCTGCCGCCGACCTTGGCGCCGTCGGAGGCGCTGGCGTTGGCGGCGCAGCTAGACCGCTATATTGAGGCGATCACGCACTATTTCTTTGAGCGTTATCTGCCCCAACGCTACGCGCACGAGCCGTCGTTCGAGCGCCTGCTGGAGCGTTTTCGCGCGGAGCACTATCAGTCTGGAAGACTGAGCGAAGAGATTTTGCGTTATCGGGCGCGCGTCCCCCGCCGACCGCCAGTGCGCTGTGTCGGCGAAGTTGAAGCCGACCGGGGAGATGATGAATAATGGGAGGCTATGGACGACTGGGCCCGCGAGCTGCGCGTAGAGATGTGGGCGCGCCTGCTGCAAGGCCGTGCGCCGACTGCCGAGGACATCGCGCCCTTACAACGGCTCTGGGCGGTGCGGGAGCTGCTGAACGAGCAGAATCAGCGGGCGCTGCGGCTCTGTTTGGCTTGCGCTGCCCTGGCGAGCAACGGCACCCCGGCGCTGCGCGAAGAGCTGCGAATCTTCTTGGCTTATTATCTCAGTCGCGACGGCAGCGCGCCCCTGAGAGACGTTCCTCGCCCGCGCTCGCCGGAAGAACTCACTCTCGAGTGGCTGCGCGGGCGCGAGCTGAGCTGGGAAGAGATCTTCACAATTTTCGGGCGCACGGCCAATCCCGACCGCATCCGACGCTTGTTGCACGAACAACTCCAACGCTTGGGGGGGTGAACTGAGATGACCGAAGATATTTTTGCGCGCAGTCTGCACGGCGAGCTGCGCGAGTTGGCGCACACGGCGCACCCGTCGTTTGCCCAGCTTCTGAGCTACGCGCAGCACGAAAGGACGGAGTGGGTGAGCGCCCATGTTGTCACCTGTGGGCAGTGTCAGCAAGAGCTGCACAAGATTCGTGTAGAGCTAGCGGCGTTAGAGGAGGCATTGCCCCAGTTGGCGCCGCGGCCCGCGCCGAGCTTGGTGGAGCGCCTAAAAACTCTCTGGCAGGGGTGGTCGCAAAAACTCTTGCCCCGGCCGGTCTTCTACGGGCACGTCGTCGCCTATGCGACGGCGGCGCTGCTGCTGGTCCTGCTGAACTTGGGGCAACTGCAAATCTCCGCAGAGCCCGGCTTGCAAGGGGGTGGGGCGGGCTGGTGGGTCCAGTGGCCGCTCTTGGTGTGGGCAGCGCTGTTGCTGTGGCACGGCTATCGCGTCTGGCGGCGCTAGGGCGGTGTGTCACGCTCGGGCTAGGCTAACTCCCTTCCACCCTCACTTCCACTTTCGCTCCATCCGCGGAGAGGGGCAAGTTTTAGGGGCCATTAAGTGCCCCGTTCTTCTGAACCAAACGTCATGTTCGTTTTGTCACGCTTTTGTCACGCTCAGTCTTTATGATAGACCTAACCCCCGAGCCCCTTCCCGGCGCGGGAAGGGGGCCAGGCTTCGCCTGGACAAGCTTCGCTTGACGTGCATCGTGCCGCCAAAGGCGGCACGGCGAACGGTCCAGGCGCAGCCTGGGGGGGAGGGGTTGTTAGAACCGCCCGCTTTTGGGCCATAGAAGTGCGATGAAACCCAAAGGCGAAGTTGGGCCATAAAGCAATGTAGGGGCAGACCCCTGTGTCTGCTCAATACGAGAGAAAGGAGATGATCGCTTGCCAAGGACAGAGAGCACTAGAGATCGCCAAGCGGACGGAACAACATTCACATCACCACAAGGAGGGTGATTCAGATGACGTTCATCACGAAGCAAGCCGGCCTGTTGCGGTCGGCGCGGAGTTGGGGAGTGCTGGGGTTGGCCCTGGCACTTGCGATCACGGTTGGATACGGACAGGGAGACAAACAATCGCCACAGGTGACGCAATCAGGGTTACTCGCCGTTGAATCCTCAGCTTCTGCCCCTATGGGGGCTGGTTCATATTCACGCCATGCCAGAAACGCTGCGCTGGCACAACAGCCACCGCCGTGTGTCCCACCGCCGCCAGGTCTGGTCGCCTGGTGGCCGCTGGATGGGTTAAATTCAAATGGCGAGTATGACGACTTGGCGGGCGGCGATAACAACGGGACCCCTATTGGAAACCCCGCAACAATTCCCGGTTATGTGAACAATGCCCTGCAGGCCGGTAGTGGGTATGTGCAGGTGACCCCTGCTTCTAACCTCAACTTCAGCACAGGTCCCTTCACCATAGACGCGTGGGTCAAGTTCACTCCCACTCCAGGGACACAGACTGAGCCAATCGTGCACAAACTAGATGCAAGCGGTGGCTATTTCCTCTACATTGCAACAGACAACCAGGGAAATAGTGACCTGAGATTGCAAATCGGAACTCAGACTTTCCTTGGTCCCCCAATCACTGTGCCTAAAGGGACATGGATCTTCGTCGCTGCTACGAGAGCTGGCAGCGTGGTTACACTGCGAGTTAACAATGACCCCCCTGTGGTTGCTTCGGTGATGTCCCCGCCCAACGCAACCAGTAGCACACCACTCTGGATCGGCCGATGGACAGGCAACCCTCATGCAAGCCTTGGCATTGACGAAGTGGAGATCTTCAACCGCGCGCTCGACCAGAAAGAGCTCGATTCCATCTTCAACGCCGGCTCGGCGGGCAAGTGCAAGGAAACCACCGCTTGCATCCAGCCGCCGTCGGACCTGGCTCACTGGTGGCCGCTGGATGAGACAGCAGGCTCAACGGCTGCTAAGGATATTGTTGGTGGGCGCGACGGCACTACCAAGCTTGGAGCAATTGGCAGTTCCGGAAGCCCTAAGTCAGTGGCAGGGAAGGTAGGCAATGCGTTCGAGTTTGATGGCAGCTCAGCGTTTGTGGAAGTCCCGGATGGTCCTGGCACTCTTTCCTTCGGCAACCCAGGGCAGGAGTTTTCGATAGACGCCTGGATCAAGGTCGAGCCCGGAGATGCATCAGATGTTCGCCCTATTGTCGACAAACGAAACGAAATCGGGGGTAAAGTAGCGGGATACCAGCTTTACCTCAGAGACGGCAAGCTAAGCTTCCAGTTGGCTGACGCATCAGTCAGCAGTCCTATATGCGACGTTAACCCTTCCATTCCTTCACCTAACACCTCTTGCACAAACTACGAGTCCACTGCCAATGTCGCCGATGGGCAGTGGCATCTTGTAGCGGTAACAGTCCAAAGGACGGGGACATCGCCCCAGATCAAGCTCTACGTGGATGGTGCTCTACAATTCACCGGGCCGACGAGAATCCACGCAAACAACAACGCGTCTTTACTGATTGGCAGGAACAATCCGGCTGTCTCCTTTGCTGGGCAATTCTTCAAGGGCTTGATTGACGAAGTGGAGATCTTCAACCGCGTGCTCGACGAGACCGAGATCAAGGCCATCTACAACACTGGCTCGGCGGGGAAGTGCAAAAAGTTAACGTTTGAGATCTGTGGGGTCAAGTGGAACGACCTCGATGGCGACGGCAGGAAAGACCCCAATGAGCCGGGGTTGCCCGGTTGGACGATTAACATGGTGTTCGGAACACCGCCGAACCTGATCGATGTGCAAGCGACTACAGACGCCAACGGGCAGTACTGTTTCACCGGTCTGGCTCCGGGCACATACGCGATTTCGGAGGCCTTGCAGCCTGGCTGGATTCAGACCTTCCCGCCAACGCCCGGTACATATACCGTGACTGTGCCCCCCTCGGTGACGAACATCAACTTCGGTAATCAGCAAGGCAAGTGTGACCTGGAGATCAGCAAATCTCTCGCGCATGGGATCGTCCCGCCGCTGCAACCTGGACAGCAGGTGACGTTCGAGATCATTGTCACGAACGTGGGAACAGGCCCGTGTGATCCTCCCATTCCCGTGACAGATACCTTCACGGGGATGACCTATCAGTTCGGAGGACAAATAATGGGGCCGTGGACCTGCCCGCCAGGATCATCAGCGACACCAGTGACGTGCAATTACAGCGGCACGAGCGCCACGCCGCTCCAACCGGGACAGAGCTCTAACTTCTTTGTGAACTTCACCGTTACCGCTAAGCCAGGGGAGGCGGTTGAAAACTGCGCTGAGGTGAAACATCCGAACGACACGAACCCGAACAACAACAAGGCCTGCATTAAAGTGCCGGTCGCGGAACCAAAGGAGAAGTGCGATCTCAAGATCACGAAGACGGTCCAGCCTAACCCCGTGCCGAGCGGCCAGCAAGTGACCGTCACCCTGACCGTGCAGAACGTAGGCACGGGCCCCTGCGGCCCCGATACCGTCGTGCAAGACCCACCGACTACAGGACTCACGGTCCCATCCCAACAGGTGGGCGTCAGCCAGTCGGGTGGCACGGCAACGTGGGGCTGCTTAATACTCGGAGGCGGTGTCAATTGCGTCACAGCCAGCACGCTCCCTGTGGGCTACACAGCTACGTTCACCTTCACGGCTACAGTGACCGTTGCTCCACCACCCGGCGGCGTAGCCAACATCCAAAACTGCGCCACAGTGAACAATCCGAACGATCCCCTCAACCCGGCTAACCCTGGGAACAATCAGTCCTGTGTCACCCTCCAAGTCCAGGGAGTTGGGAACCCTATGGACCTCGCCCTGGTGAAGCTGCTCGACGGCCAACTGCGCGTCGAACAAGAGGCGACCTATGTGCTGCGGGTCACTAACGGAGGGGGAGGGCCGACGAGCGGCCCCATCGTGGTGAGCGATCCCTTGCCCTCTGGGTTGCGCTTCGTCTCGGCCAGCGGCCCCGGCTGGAGCTGTGCAGCGCAGGGCCAGAACGTGACGTGCAGAGCCTCCGGGCCGATACAACCAGGACAAACGAGCACGATCCTGCTGCGAGTGCGGGTCGCGGCTCCCGCGGGCACGCAGATCACCAACTGCGCCACCGTCGAGACCGCGGGCGACGCCAACCCCGCCAACAATCGCGCTTGCCACACCAGCACGGTGCAACGCTAGGAGAGACACTCCCTCCCCCTTACACCCCTCTCCCCTCTGAGGGAGAGGGGTCGGGGGCGAGGGGAAAGTGTGCCAGCGGATGAATCCGCCGGCTCAGCAGATGGAAGCGTGCTGAAGCACGCTCCTAAAGCCCGCTTCAGCGGGCTTTCACTTTCTGAGACGGATGCTTCAGCATCCGGGTCAGCAGAGTCAAGATCAGTGACACCCAAATGGTGTTTCTAGAGCAGCTTGAATTTTCTCTGCGCCACTGCCCGATAAATCTCCTCGCGCTCCCGCTTCCCAATCCCCCAGACCCTCACCGTCTTCGTCGTCTCAAACACTTCATACACTACCCGATAGACTTGGCGATAGAACCGGATCGTCCGCAGGCCGGTAAGATCATATCCCATTCGCTTCCCCAAAGGCTTCCCCAGCTCCGGCGCTTCGGCGATCTTTTCAATCTGCTTCCAGGCTAACTTTTGCAGCGGCGGGTCCAAGGCTTTCAGATCGGCGACGGCCCCCTCGACAAACTCGATCGTATAGCTCATCGCAGCCCAAGCTCCGCCGCTACCTCCTCCCCAGAGAGGACTCGATCCCTGCGACGTTCTTGAATCTCTATGTACAGATTGAGATGATCAACTAACTCCCGGAGTTCGCGAAGCTCTTGATGCAACTTTTCGTAAGCCTGGAAGTCCACGATGACGGCCTTCGGTCGGCCATGACGGAGCACGATCAGCTCACCCTCCTTGAGCCGATCCAGAAGCTCCCCGAAATGACGCCCGACCTCGCTGCTCGTGACCATGCGATTGTCCGCAATGCTCAAGCCCATCTGCTATACCTCCCGCAAGAGTATACGCAAAATTATACGTAATACTAACCAATAAGTCAATCGCTCGTGGGCCGCGGGCGCCCACCCACAACTGGCGTGTGGCACCACAGCAGAGAGCCCTGCTATAATAGCCCCTCTATGAAGGGCTTTTATAAGACTCGGGTTTATATAGTCCGTCACGGCGAGACCGACTGGAACGCAGAGCTGCGCGTCATGGGGCAGCTAGACATCCCGCTTAACGAACGCGGACGCGCTCAAGCCCACCGCACCGCCGAGCTGCTCGCCCACGAGCACTTCGATGCGATCTATTCGAGCGACCTCGTGCGCGCCATAGAGACAGCTCAGATCATCGCCGCGCCCCATGCGCTCGATGTGCTCACGCTCCCGGAGCTCCGCGAGGCTTACTATGGGCTGTGGGAGGGGCTCACCCGCGATGAAGTGCTCAAAAAATTTCCCGAAGAGTATGCGATGCGCTCACTTGACCCTGCGAACTTCCGCCCCTCCGGCGGGGAGAGCCGAAAGGAGCTTTATACCCGCGCCGCACGGATCTTCTCTGAGCTTGTCGCGCGCCACCCCGACCAACAGATTCTCATCGTGAGCCACGGCGGGACGATCCGAGCGATCTTGCGCTACGCCCTGGGCCTGGGGCCCGGCGATGGCCACTTCGCCGTCGATAACTGCGGGGTCAGCATTATTGACAAAGAAGACGACGGCAGCTACGAGATCTTCACGGTCAACTCCGTCTTTCACTTGAGAGAGCTGCGCACGGAGGATTTTTTCTAAGCCCCCCTCACCCCCATCCCCTCTCCCTCAGCGGGGAGAGGGGAGACAGAAACGGTGAACATCTATGCCACGTATGCCAGAGTACCGGCGGCTGCTGACCCGTACACTACGTCAGAACATGACTGAAACCGAAGCACTTCTCTGGGAGCATCTGCGTAATCGTCAGCTCAGCGGGCTGAAATTTCGTCGTCAACGGCCATTAGGGCGATATATCGCAGATTTCTGCTGTGATGAAGCGAAGCTTATCATCGAGATTGAGGGGGCAGTTCATGATTCACCTAACCAGAAAGCCTATGATCGAATCCGCCGACGCGACCTCGAGGCTCGCGGTTACGTGATACTACGCTTTCGGGTTGAAGAAGTTCAGCATCAGCTACCTGATGTATTAAAGCGAATTCAGCAGATCGCTTTGCAACTACTGCGCCATTCTGATCGCTCAACTCCGGTGAAGAAGCAATGATCCCCCTCTCCCCTACGAGGGAGAGGGGCTAGGGGTGAGGGGATCTATGACACTCTCCCCGCACCACCGCCATCACCGGCCAGCCGCGCAGCGTCAGCCCCTCGTAGGGCGACCAGCCGCACTTACTCTGCACGGCTTCACGGGTGATCGTCTTCTTGATATCGGGATCAACGACGACAAGATCGGCGTCCAGCCCAACGGCAATCTCGCCCTTGGGCAGCCCAAAACGCTTCGCAGGATTCAGACAACAGACTTCGACCAGCCGCGCGAGCGAAATTTTATCAGCGTTGACAGCGTCAAAGAGCAACGGCAACAGAAACTCTACTCCCGGCACCCCCGCGGGTGCTCTCTCATAACCGACGCTCTTCTCTTCAATCGTGTGCGGCGCATGGTCGGTCGCGATGATATCTATCAAGCCCTTCCCAAGCGCCCACCAGAGAAACTCTCGATCTTCTTCGGTGGCCAACGGCGGGTTCATCTTCAGCCACGCCCCGCGCTCCTCTCTATCTTTTGCCGTGAAGTACAGATAGTGCGGGCACGTCTCGAACGAGACGTCTATCTTTGATTTTTTCGCTTCTAAAATAGCTTCGACGGCGCGTTGCGTCGTCACGTGCGCAAGATGCAGCTTCGTCTCATAAGCCGCTGCTAAATCTAAGACATAACAAATATCGTCGGCTTCGTGGCGCGTGACCTCTGTGGGATCGCCGCCGCGCTGCGCGTGCACCGTGAGAATCTTTTCGGTCTGGGTGACGATCTTGAAGATCTCTCGATGCAGCTTCTTATCGCTGATCACTAACTGTCCCGTCGTTTCTCCAAGATAGAGCTTGAACGCGTCCACGTGCGGGGCAAGCTCATCGAAATTCTGAAGATTTTCTCTGGTGACCGCGCCGTAGATGTAAGCGTTGATCGAAGAAGCTTGCGCACGGCGCCGGTAGTCGCGCACGCGTTCGACAGAGTCGAGGGGAGGCTGAGTGTTGGGCATGGCGAAGACCGTCGTCACTCCCCCAGAGAGGGCGGCGCGCCCCAGCGACGCCCAGTCCTCTTTGTGAGATTGTTCGAGATCACGCACATGCACGTGCACGTCAATCACGCCGGGCAGGACGATCTTGCCAGAACAATCTATGCGCTCTTCCCCTTCAAGATTGCGCCCGATGGCGCGAATCTTCTCATCAAACGCGACATCAAGTTTCTGAAGTGCGCCGTCTATGAAAATCTCAGCACCAGTGATGACAGTCATACTCTCTCTCGCTGTTCACTTTGAATCACGGAAAGCACGGAGAAGAACGGAAGACACGGAAAACGGCTCTTCTTCAGTTTCCGTGTTCTCCGTGGAGTGTTCCGTGCCTTCCGTGATTCAAATCTCCCTCACCGCGCCGATGATCTCCTCGACGCTCGAAAAGCCGTTCTCCGCCAGCCATTGCTCAATTCCCGCCCAGAGCTTCTCAAAGACCGTCGGCCCTTCCCACAAGAAGAGCGTCCCGATCTGCACCACCGAAGCCCCAGCGAGAAAGTGCTTGATCGCGTCTTCAGGCCTGGTGATGCCCCCCACACCCCACACGGCGATCTTCGCCCTGTGCTTCCGAAAGAATTTATAGAATCTATGGACTTCAGCCAGTGCGATGGGCAGCACCGCCGGGCCGCCCAGTCCACCGAAGCCCTCATTGGGACGAATCACCTTCGTCCGCGTCGCTAGGTCAATATCGAGCGTCAACGGCTCGGAATTGATCGTCGCAATGTACGAGATCTCAAAATCCAGAAGCGTCCGAGCGATCTCCTCAAAGAGCTTGGGCGTATTATTATACGGGGGGAGCTTGACCCCGATGGGGATCTTCACCTCGCGCGTGACAGCTCGTAAGACAGCGCGCACACTCTGTGGGTCCATAGCGATGGGGACATCTTCTAGATTAGGGCACGAGAGATTGAGCTCGAGGGCATCCGCGCCGGCCCTCTCTATCGTCACCGCGATCTCGCGGTACTGCTCGACGGGGGGAAGCCCGTGCGCACAAGGAGCACTCGCGATGCTCGCGATGATGGGTTTGCCAAACCCTTTGAGTTTTGGGATGAGCTTGGCATACTCTTGGTAGCCCAGATTGGGCAGGCCCATCGAGTTGAGCGAGCCGATCCCACCGTCTAAGTGCGCGCGCAGCCTTGGCTCAGGGTTGCCCTGGCGCGGGCAGTGGGTCATGCTCTTGGTGACGACCGCTCCAGAAGATGAGCGCGCGATGCGCTCTAGCTCTTCATATGTCACGGAGTTGGGGCCGGAAGCGTTCGTGATGGGCGGGCTGGGTTTGATCTCCATGCCAGCAAGATTATAGATTACGAAGATACGGATTGTCAACGGCTAGCGCGCGCTGCCAAAATAGCCATTCATGAACCCAATCTCATGGGGCGGCCACACCTTCAAAAACGGCTCCCCAATAAAGTCTTTCGCGCACACGAACGGGAAATCCCAAAAGCGCCCATCTAAACTATTGCGGCTGTTGTCCCCCAAGACAAAGTAGTGCCCCGGCGGGACTGTCAGTAGAGAATCGCCCATCTTCCCCGCATTATAGTAACACCGGCGCTCGGGATTGGGATGATTAGGGTGATTGAACGCATCGTCGGTCATGGGGACGCCGTTGACGTAGACGTAGCAATCTTTGATCTGGACGGTCTGCCCGCCCACGGCGATCAGCCTCTTGACGTAGCGCACCCAGCGGGGAGCTTCGTCAGTGCCCTCGTTGTGCCAGAAGACGATGATATCGCCGGGCTTGGGCTTGCGAAAATAGAACGAGATCTTATCCACAAAGAACGAGCTGCCCGCGGCGATCGTGGGCTCCATAGACCCCGTGGGCACGCGCATGCGCACGATGACAAAATTCATCGTGAAGAGCGCTAACGCTATAGCGACGACGATGATCTGCAGCCAATCGAGAGCCCACTCCATCCCCGGGCTGGTCTTGATCCCACGACGATTGAGCACCCGAGCGAGCCAGGGCTTGGGGCGCTCCTGTGGCACGATCTCAACGCGAGGAGCCGTGGGCTCGCTGAGCACGGGATCGTTCGGCTTCAGCTCGTCAGGCATCGCTTACTGGTTACTGGCTTCGAGGGCTTGCCGACGGATATAATTCAAGCGCGCGCGGCGTGCCCGCCCACGCTCGACTACTTCGATCTTGGCGATCCGCGGCGAGTGCAACGGGAAGATCTTCTCCACCCCAACGCCATACGAGACTTTTCTCACCGTAAATGTCTTGTTGACGCCGCTGCCGGCGCATTTGATGACAATTCCCTCGAAGACCTGAATGCGCTCCTTCCCCTCTTTAGCCCCATCGCCTCCCTCTAAGAGGCGCTCGTGCACCCGAATCGTATCCCCCGGACGGAATTCCGGGATGTCCTTCCTCAGAAGATCTTGCTCGATCTCGCGCATGAGATTGCCCTTCATAGACGCTCACTCCCTTGGTGAAAGATTATCTTCGTCCGCGCAGCCGATCTAAGATAATAGCAGCCGCGGCGCGCACCGACAAGTGATTGTAGTCTGTTGGCCCCCAGATCGGAGGCAGAAAATAATCCATACGCTCTAAGACCTCAAGGGCTAAGCCCCACCCCGTCCCAAAGAGCACATAGACGGGACGGACATCCTGCTCGATCAGCTCGCGCAGCTTCTCATAGCTGATGCGGGTTCCGGGCAGCTCCCGCGCGTCCGTGCCGATGAGCAGCGGGGCGAGGCCCTCGCGCTCCAGGACCTCCTTGAAGCTCGTCTCTAGCCTATCAACAACGCGGGCCAGTTGCAAGGCCGGGCGCCGATAGGCTCGATCGGGCTCGGCCTTCAGCCAAAAATCTATCAATCTCTGCGCGATCGCTTGCTGGCTGGGCAGCGGCGTGACGATGTAAAACTGCGTCACCCCATACGTGCAGGCGCTGCGCGCAATATCCGTCACGTCTATGGGGGTGATCATGGTGGTGACGATCTTGTCATGGCGATCCCGACAGGGATAGTGCACAAGAGCAATGTAGAGATTGCCCATAGGTGCTCACTTCTGAAGGAGATCTGGTCTGTTTTTGAGGGTCTTCTCCAGGGCGGCCCGGCGCCGAAATTCTTCGATCTTCTTATGATCGCCGCTTAGGAGCACCTCCGGGACGCGCAGCCCGCGGAACTCCGGCGGGCGCGTATACTGCGGCGGCCCAAGCAATCGCTCGTGGTAGAACGAATCGTGCTCGAGCGACTCCTGCTTGCCCACCACCCCAGGCACAAGCCGCGCCACACACTCCGCCACGACCGCCGCCGCCGCCTCCCCACCACTCAAAACATAGTCCCCAATAGAAAGCTCATCGGTGCAGATATGCAAGACGCGCTCGTCTACGCCCTCGTAGCGCCCGCACAGTAAAATAATCGCGCGCTCCTTGGCAAGCTCCTTGGCGATCTGCTGCGTGAAGAGCTTGCCCTGGGCCGACAATAAAATGACCCTCGGCTCAACGGAAAGTTGACTCTTAATAAACTCGACGGCGCGGAAGAACGGCTCGGGCTTGAGGACCATCCCTGGGCCGCCCCCATAAGGGCGGTCATCGACTTGTCTATGCTTGTCGGTTGTGAAATCGCGCAGATTGTGGATATAGATTTCGAGAATACCGGCCTGGCGCGCCGCGCCGATCACCCCCGCGGCGAAGAACCCCTCCAGCATCTGCGGAAAGATCGTGACGATATCAATGCGCATGGCGAGCCGAGCGCGTCTTGGAGCGAGCACGGCCGCGCCGCCGCGAGCGCTTGGCCGCCGCGCGCGGCGGTGGCACCGGCCGCGCTTCGATCACATCTAAGATCACGTCTTTGCCGACCGTGGCCCCGATTGCCCCCAGCACCTCGCGAATCGCTTCCGCGGTCCGGCCGCCCCGCCCCACCAGCCGCCCCATCTCCTCCTGAGGCACACTGATGTTGAAGATGTCAACTTTGGGCGTCTCGATCCGCTCAACGGTGATCTTCTCTGGCGCATCCACCAAAGCTCTGATCAGATACTGCAACGCTGCGAAGATGGGGTTCACGTCTTGGCTACTTTGGACTTGTGGAACTCCGCCAAGACGCCCTTCTTGGAGAGCAGATGGCGCGCCGTATCGGTCGGCTGTGCCCCCCGCTCCAGCCACAGGAGCGCCTCGGCAGTGTCGAGCTCATACTCTCCGTGCAGGACGTCGTACCACCCCAGGTCAGCGACCACGCGGCTGTCCCGCGGGCGCGACTCCTCGATCACTACTATCCGATACGACGGCTGCGACCGCCGCCCTGTCCGCTTCAGCCTGATCTTTAATGCCATGAGCTTCCTCCTCTTAATTTATCGCAAGAATGGCATCTGTGGGAACTTCTTGCCCTTGAGCTGCTTCATCATCTTGCGCGCCTCCTCAAAGCGCTTCAAGAGCTTGTTGATATCGCTGACTTGTGTGCCGCTGCCCAGCGCAATGCGCCGCTTGCGCCGCGCATTTAAGATCTCAGGATGGCGCCGCTCCTGCGGAGTCATAGAATTGATGATCGCTTCGATCTTCACAAGAGCTTTTTCGTCCACCTCCACCTTCTGCATCCCGGGGAGCTTTTCTAATAATTTCGTGATCGGCCCCATGCGGCGCAACTGCTGAATCTGTTGGCGGAAGTCTTCAAGCGTGAAGCTCTCCTTCTGGATCTTTCGCAAAAACTCTTCGGCCTTCTTGGCATCCACGCGGGCTTCCGCTTCTTCAATGAGCGAGAGAATATCGCCCATCCCCAGGATGCGCTCGGCCATGCGATCGGGATGGAAGACTTCCAAGTCTTCTAATTTTTCGCCAACCCCGATGAATTTGATGGGCCGACCCGTCACCGTGACCATGGAGAGGGCCGCGCCGCCGCGGGCATCCCCGTCGAGCTTCGTCAGAATGATCCCCGTCAACCTCAGACGCTGATCGAACGTCTGGGCGATGTTGACGGCCTCCTGGCCGGTCATCGCGTCCGCCACCAAGAGAATCTCTGAAGGCTGGAGGCGCTCCTTCATCTTGACGAGCTCGGCCATTAGCTCTTCGTTGATCTGCAGGCGCCCCGCTGTGTCTATAATCACGACATCAAAAGAGTTTTTACGCGCTTCCGTGAGCGCCCCTTCAGCTACTTCTAGGGGCGTGCGCCCCTCGGCGTAGACGGGGTAGCCGAGCTTGGCCCCCAATTGCTTGAGCTGCTCGATAGCTGCAGGGCGCTGCAGGTCCGTCGCCGCGAGCAAGACCCTCTTTTTGAGCTTCTCCGTGAGATACTTGGCGAGCTTCCCGGCCATGGTCGTCTTGCCGGAGCCCTGTAGCCCTACTAAGAGGAGCACGCTGGGCCAGCTTGTCAACTGCAGCTCGGCGCGTGTGCCCCCGAGAATTTGGACCAACTCGTCCCGAACAATCTTGACGATCTGCTGGCCGGGGGTGAGGCTCTCTAAAATCTGCGCCCCCAGGGCCTTCTGCTTGACGTCGTCAATAAATCTCTTGACGACCTTGTAGTTGACGTCAGCCTCGAGCAATGCCAGCCGCACCTGGCGCAGCCCCTCGTCTAGGTCCTTCTCGGTGAGGGCGCCGCGCCGACGCAACTGCGTCAAAATACTATTGAGCTTCTCAGTCAGCGCGTTGAACATAAAGATCAGACCAGCTGCTGATTGTACCGAATAGGCGCGATCCTGTCAATCAAAGATTCTTGGCGAGCTTCCTCTCCAAAAACTGCGTGTCCACCTCGCCCGCCATAAACTCGGCGCTCGAAATGATCTCTAAGCACAGATCGCGCGTCGTCTGTACCCCCTCGATCTCAAAGCGCTTCAGGGCGTTGATCATCTTTAGGATCGCTTCGTGGCGCGTCTGCCCATGCACGATGACTTTCGCCACAAGAGAGTCATAGTAGGGCGTTATGGGGAGCCCATCATAGAGGGCTGTATCCAAACGGACCCCCTGGCCTCCCGGCAGCGCCTTGATCTTCACCACCCCGGTCGAGGGCGCGAAATTCTTCGTGGGGTCTTCCGCATTGATCCGACACTCGATCGCGTGGCCCCCAAGCTGTATATCGTCTTGGCTGTAGCCGAGAGGCTCCCCGGCGGCAAGGCGGATCTGCTCTTTAATGAGATTCTTGCCGACGCGCATCTCGCTCAAGGGGTGCTCGACTTGAATCCGCGCGTTGATCTCGATAAAGTAAAATTCATCCCCCGCGACTAAGAACTCTACTGTGCCGACATTGTGGTACTCGAGCGCCCGGGCGACGCGCACCGCGGCCTCGCAGAGCGCTTGGCGCATGGGCGCGCTGAGCGCCGGCGAGGGCGACTCCTCGATGAGCTTCTGATATCGCCGTTGGATGGAGCACTCCCGCTCCCCCCAGTGCACGATATTCCCGTACTGATCAGCGACTATCTGCACTTCCACGTGCCGCGCCCCGGAGAGATATCTTTCGATATAGAGCGTGGGGTCGCCAAAAGCGGCCTCGGCCTCGCGCTGCGCCGCCCGGAATTTCTCAAGGAGCTCGGAGGCGTCAGAGACGATGCGCATGCCGCGCCCGCCTCCACCCGCCGACGCCTTCAACAGCAATGGAAACCCTATCTGCTCTACGGCTTTTTGTAAGTCCGCCTCGGAGCGCAACGCTCCCGACCCAGGGACCACGGGAACCCCCGCCGCGCGAGCTATCTCTTTGGCGCGCAGCTTATCCCCGGCTTTGCGCATCGTCTCGTAGCGCGGCCCGATAAAAGCGATCTTCGAAGCCTCACAGACCTCGACAAAGTGCGGGTCCTCCGCCAAAAACCCATACCCCGGATGGATGGCGTCGGCGCGCGAGACCTCGGCGACGCTCATCACCGCCGCGATCTTCAGATACGATTGCTGGGGCGAAGCCGGGCCAATACAGTAGGCCTCATCGGCGAGGCGCGTATGCAGCGCCCCGCGATCCGCCTCCGAGAAGATCGCGACCGTGCTGATCCCTAGCTCGTGCGCCGCTTCGATAATGCGCACCGCGATCTCTCCACGATTCGCCACCAAGATCTTTTGGAACATAGTCGTCAGGCCGGTCGGATGACCATCAGCGGCTGCCCGTATTCGACGGGCTTGCCCTCCTCAACCAGGATCTTCTCGACGATCCCCGCGTGCTCCGCCTTGATCTCGTTCATGACCTTCATCGCCTCGATGATGCAGACGGTATCGCCCTTCTCCACTCGATCCCCAACTTCTACGTAGGGCGGTTCGGTAGGCGCGGGCCGCCGGTAGAAGGTCCCCACCAGGGGAGCCTTGATGACGTAGCCGTCTCCAACCGTGCTCGGCGGGGCAGAAGGCGGCGGCGCCGACGCCCCCTGGGAGAAGCCTTCATACACACGCGCCCCCTCCTTGCGCAACGTCAAGCGCGCTCCCCCACGCTCTAAGACCAATTCCGAGAGGGACGACCTCTCGAAGATCTCGATCAACGCCCGAATCTCTTGAACGTCCATAGGCTCCCTCCCACAGATCTCTTAAGATACCCGCGAGCGGCAAGGTTTGCAAAGCCGGTGCCATGAACTTATAATCGAAATGGCACATCTTGCGTTTAGGTGGCAGCTCTATGAGTATAAGTTGGGGCCTGATAGCACTGGCGATATTGACCGTGCTGTCGTTCTTCTTTTCTGTGTCGGAGATGGCCATTGCCTCCGTAAGCCGCCTGCGCCTCAAGACGATGATCCGGGAGCACCCGCGCCGAGCGCGCGCCCTCCAAGCGCTCCACGACGATCCCACGTCGCTCATCACAGCACTCGCTATCGTCAATAACTTCGTCAATCTCTTTGCGAGCTCCATCGCCACCGTGCTGACCCTGCAGCTCTTGCCCCAACTGAGCGGCTCGGAGACCGCCTTGCTCGCCACGATCTTGATCACGATCTATCTGTTAATCTTCGGGGAGATCACCCCGAAACATCTGGGAAAGAACAACGCCGAGCGCCTCACGCCCATCGTGATCGGTCCGCTCTATTGGCTCTCGGTGGCGCTGCGCCCGCTGACCACAGCGTTCCAAGGGATAGCCAATGGGCTGCTGCGCTTACTCCCCCCGCAGTATCGCACGCGCGAGCCCGTGCACGTGAGCGAAGACCAGCTGAAGCTCTTGATCGAGCTGAGCCAGGAGCGCGGCATCCTCCAAGAAGAAGAGGGCGAGATGATCCGGCGCATCTTCGTCTATGATGATCTGGTGGTGCAGCACGTCATGGTGCCGCGCACGCGCGTGGTGGCCATAGAGATTCATACGCCCCTGGCCGAAGTGCGCGAGATCATCGCGCGGGAGGGGCACTCCCGCTACCCCGTCTACGAGCGCAATCTCGATAATATCCGCGGGATCTTGCATGCGAAGGATCTCTTGCGCTTCGGCTACGCTGAGAAACAAAAGCTCGACGAGTACAAGAAGAAGCTGCAAGACGAGCTGCCGCGGCGCATGAAGGAAGCCCAATCCCCCGAGGAGCTCAAAAAGCTCGCCGAGGAGAAAGCCTTCTACGAAGCGGAGGTGCGGCGGTTGCGCGAGATGCTCAGCGGGGCGCGGCTGGAACATATTATTCGCCCGGCGTTCTTCACCACGCCCAATAAGCCCATCAGAAAGCTCCTCCGCGACTTCCAGAAGAACAAAAAGCACATGGCGATCGTGGTGGACGAGTACGGCGGGATGATGGGGATCGTCACGCTCGAAGACATCTTAGAAGAGATCGTAGGGGAGATCCGCGACGAGTATGATGAAGCCGAAGAGAAGCAAGCCGCCCTGCAGATCAAGCAGCTGGCGCCTACCGTCTATCTTGTCGATGGGGAGACCCCACTTGATGAGCTGAACGCGCGGCTTGATTTGGACTTGCCCCTCTCTGAAGCCGTGACTGTTGGGGGGTTGCTCTTGCATCGGCTCGCGGAAATCCCTAAAGTAGGGACGACGCTCACGGTGGACGGCGCGCGCCTCACCGTGGTCGAGGCCACCGAGAAAGAGGTGCGCAAGGTGCGCGTCGAGATCTTAGCGACGACGAGAGTCTAAACACACAGGAGGCGACGAGGCGCAATGACAAAAGTCTTTGGGATCGTCTTGGTAGCTCTCTGGGCAGGGGCCGTCGCGCTGGTCAGCGCACAAGAGTCCCCATCTGATCGCTATGTGCTGAACGTCTCGCTGGACCCAGAAGACCGCGTGATCTCCGGCACGGCGACGATTGACTACACGAACGACTCGGCAGTCCCACTCTCAGCTCTCTATTTCTTGCTGATGCCCAATTACAGTCGGGAGCCCAATCCCCATCTCGCCCCAGCGGTGCTCGATAGCTCGTATTGGAGCGGGTTCGATCCCGCATGGATGAAAGTCTTCTCGGTCAAGACGCCCGATGGGCAAGCCCTTGGGTTCGCGCTGGAGCGCGGGCCCGATTGGTTCCAGACGTACTCTCTGGACGACACGGTATTGCGCGTGGCCTTGCCTCAGCCACTCGCCCCCGGCGCAAGAACAACAGTCGTCATCGAATTTGAGACGAAGTTTCCCCATGTCGCCGTTCCAGACGAGGGCTTTCACAACAGAACATTCACGTGGCGCTTCGGCTGGAGCCCCATCCCCGTGCCTGCGACCGAGCTCCTCGACGGACAATATATCGCCCCACGGCCATACTATAAGTTTCTGATGCCTGCGGCGCTCTACGAGATGGAGCTCACCTTACCAAAAGAGTACGTCGTCGCCGCCGGGGGGGACCATCAGACTGAAGAACCCCATAAAGAGCTGAAAGGGCAGAAAGTCGTGCGCGTCACCACGGATGTGCCCGTGCGCTCCATCCCCATCAGCATCAGCGATAAATTCAAGAAGTACGAGCTCGCTGAAGAGATCCCGATTGTCGTGTACTACCGTCCAGGGCACGAGGCCAACGCGCGGTTGCTCGCGACGTACGCCCACGAGATCTTAGAGTATTACCAAGCGCGCTTTGGGGCTTACAGCTACAAGCGCCTCGTGATCGTCGAAGCTTCCTCGGATGGATATTTCGGGATGACCGCCGATGGTCTGACTATCTTAGGCAGCTCGTTCTTCTTCGAGAAGGACTTAGGGGTCGCGGGGGCGCTCGATCGTCTCACGGAGTATGTCTTGGCTCACGAGATCGCCCATCTGTGGTGGGGCATCGGCGTTGGAGCTGACCTCAACGCCGAGAATTTTCTCTCTGAAGCGTTCGCGGAGTATCTCTCGATCACGTACTTTGAGGAGAAGTACGGGGAGTTCGGCCCCAATCTCATCCAGATGGAGCGCTCAGGACTGTTGGAGAAATTCATTCAGTCGCAGCTGGGGTATTTGAATCTCAGACGGCACTTGAGCGAGCTGCCCTACGTGCTCGCTCACAAAGATCGCTTCGATGAGGCGATCGTCAAGCCCCAACACGATGTGCGCTACGCCAACTATAGCGCCGTGAGGCTCTACAATAAGGGCTATCTCGTCCTGCGGGCGCTGCGCGGGCTGCTGGGGCACGAGATGATGAACCAGATCTTGCGCACTGCTTATGAGCGCTGGGCCCATAAGTTCATCACGGTGAAAGAATTCGAGAGCTTAGTCGAGGAGATCTCCGGGCGAGATCTCTCAGAATTCTTTGCAGCCTGGCTCCATCGCGACGACGACCCCGCGCTCTACTTAGATTACGCGGTCACGGGTTTTGAGAACCAACCCTTAGAGCTTCCCAAAGATGCCTCCAAGGAGAGCGAGCGGTACCTCGTGCGCGTCTTCCTGGAGCGCAAGGGCCCCATTCGCATGCCCGTCACGGTCGTGGCCGTCTCCGAACTCGACGAAGAGTTTACGTATACGTACGAGAGCGACAAGCCCACGGAGACCTGGGAGTTTCGCTCCAAGCACCCCATCAAAGAAGTCCGCGTTGACCCCAACGAAGTCACCCCCGACGTCAATCGCCTCAATAACTACTATCCCACAAAGACGCGCGTCATCACCAACGGCGATAACGATCTCCCCTTAGATGCGTATCTAGTCCGCGTCAATCCCTTGGGGCAGACGGTCGAAGTCGGCTTTCTCAACGACTATCGGATCATCTTCGCCAACGGCTATGTCGGAGGATGGCTCAATCTTGGGCGCGGAACTATTGCTTCGGCGATCATAGCCCCAACCCCTACGGATATATTTGGGCTAGCGAGCATCAGTTGGCTGACGTTCGCCCAGCCCGATATTGGGTATCGCGGGACGTGGTGGGTCACCCGCGAACGGTTTACTCTGACGGTAGCCCGACTGCTCGACGCGCCCGAAGGGCCAACTGGCCCGTTCGTCCCTGTCGTCTTCGCCGCGTTCGATTACCAGCGCAGCGAGCTCTTGCGCGATCTCTATATCTTTGGGCTTTCCCTGCGCCAAGGGCTCGATTTCACGCAGCTGTCGCTCCAGGGGATCACGCGGCTGCGCGTGTGGCCCAATGTCTATCTCGATGTCGCGGGCGACTTGGGCGTGGGCTTCAACACCCGCGGCAGCTTCCGATTCACGTTGAGTGAACTGAGCAGCTTCAAGGACACCAAGGGCTTCCCGTTTACAGATAGATTCCGGTGGTTTGGGTACGCAGCGCTGCACTTCCCGCTCCAGCGCGAGATGGATTATAACATAGTCAATCTCGCGCTGGTCAAGGAGATAGACCAAGCGATCTATGTGGCGGCAGGGCGCACCGCCCCAACGTTTGAGAGCTGGCTCAGCACCGCAGGCGCGAAGGTCGAAGCGGGGATCGAGTTTCACGTTCGCGGCTCCAGCATCGGCGGGCTGTTGCCCTTCACGGTGGTGTTGCGCCTCAGCTATCCCGTCGTTGGGGCCACGGAGCAGAATCTTCTCATCTCGATTGGGGTGGCGTTGCAATAATGCGTGTCCCGTATAGATGGCTGACGGAGTTTGTAGATGTTCCCATAGAGCAGAGCTTCGTGCAGGAGCTTGCGGAGCGGCTGACGGTAGCCGGGCTTGAGGTCGCGGCGGTCGAGCGCGTGGGCAAGCCCGAAGGGATCGTCGTGGGGAGGGTGCTGACGGTCAGTCCCCATCCCAATGCTGACCGACTGAAGATCTGCGAAGTCTCCCTGGGGCGCGAGACCGTGCGATTAGTCTCCGGGGCGCCCAATCTCGCTGAGAATGTGCTCGTGCCCGTCATCCGACCTGGGGGGCGGCTCCCCGACGGCAAGATCGTCGAGACCGCGGTCTTCCGTGGGGAGCGCTCCGAGGGGATGATCTGCTCTCGCGCCGAACTGGGGCTCGAAGAGAAGTCTCCGGGTATATGGATCTTGGAGAGCGAGCTGGGCTGCCAAGTCGGCCAAGACTTCGCTCAGTATTTGGAGTTCGATGATTTTATCTTAGTCCTAGAGACGAAATCGAACAGACCGGACGCGCTCAGCGTCCTTGGGGTCGCTCGGGAGATCAGCGCGCTCTATGATCTTGATCTGCGCAAACCTCCTCTTGCTCTCACCGAGGGCACCGAAGAGATCGAGCGCTTCGCTTCCGTACAGATCGAAGATGTTCACGGCTGCCCGCGCTACGCGTGCCGCCTCTTCAGCGATGTCCGCTGGGGGCCAGCGCCGCTCAAGATTCAGCATAGACTCGTCAAGGGCGGCCTGCGCCCCATCAGCAACATCGTAGACGCGACTAATTATGTGCTCTTGGAGCTGGGCCATCCCACCCACGCGTTCGACTATGACAAGCTCGAAGGGCAGAGGATCGTAGTGCGGCGCGCGCGCCCCGCTGAGAAGATCGTCACGCTCGATGGGGTCGAGCGGGCCCTCAGCGCGAATGACTTGGTCATCGCTGATGCGCGCAAGCCCGTGGCTGTCGCTGGGGTCATGGGGGGCGCCGAGACCGAAGTCTCCGAAACGACTCACAGAGTCTTATTGGAGTCTGCGTACTTTGACCCGGTCTCGGTGCGGCGCACCGCGAAGCGGCTGGGGCTGCGCACGGAAGCGAGCCATCGCTTCGAGCGCGACATGGACCCAGAGATTCTCATCACCGCGCTCAATCGCGTGGGGACGCTGCTGCAGCAGTGGGGAAGCTGCTCAGTCGCCCGTGGGGTCATTGATATTTATCCCAAGAAATTTGCTCCGCGCTCCTGCGTGCTGCGCCACAGCCGCATCACCAAGATCTTAGGGGTAGAGATCCCCCCAGAGCAGAGCGAAAAGATCTTGCGGAGATTAGAGTTCTCCCTGGAGCGCGAGGGGGCAGATCGCTGGCGCGTGGGGATTCCCAGCTTCCGCCGAGAAGTGGAGCGCGAGATAGATCTCATCGAAGAGATCGGGCGCATCTACGGGTACGACAAGATCCCCGCGGAGCGCCCGGCGCTCCCCTTGGTGGCGGGCCGCCGCGAGCGCGTCGAGGAGCTCAAAGACAGAATCCGAAGGATTCTCACGGCGCTGGGCATAAGCGAGGCCGTCAACTTCGGGTTCGTCTCCAAAGCCGATGCCGAGCTCTTCGGCATGAACGATGCCCTGGTGCGGCTGCGCAACCCCATGAGCGACGAGTCCTACGCGCTGCGCCCAAGCCTCTGGCCAGGGCTGGTGCGCAATCTCCAGTATAATGCGTATCAGCAAGTCGAGGGGGTCCGGCTCTTCGAGATCGGCAAGGTCTTCTCTCTTGAAGGCTCAGCAGTATGCGAGCGGATCTCGTTAGGAATCGCGCTCGCCGGACGAGCGCTTGTGCCTCTGCGCGGCAAGGAGCAGTTCTATGATTTCTATGATCTCAAGGGGATCGTGGAGACGATGCTCAGCGAGCTGGGGCTGAAGAATTTCGTCTTCGAGCCAAGCTCGGAGAAGATCTTGCATCCGACGCGCCAAGCGTTTGTCAAAGCCAAGGACGACATCTTAGGGATCTTGGGCGAGCTCCATCCCGATATGACGCAGCGCTACGATCTGCCCTGGAGGGTCTATCTCTTCGAGATGAACGTGGAAGAGATCTATCACCGCTTGCAGACGATCGCCCTGCCTCAGTGGACGGAGCTCCAAGCTCGGGTGACTCCCAAGTATCCGGCCTCGCGGCGGGATCTGTCGCTCTTGGTGCCAGAGCACGTTCCTGAAGCGAGCGTGCGGCGCATCCTCGAGAGCGAGCGCCGCGTCGAGCGCGTCTTCTTGTACGACTTATATCGCGGCAGCCAAATCCCTCAAGGGATGAAGAGCTTGACGTATGAAATTACGTTCCGAGACTGGACCAAGACGCTCAGCGACGACGAAGTCAATGAGATGGTCGCACGCCTCGAGGCGCGCCTCAAAGAAGAACTGGGCGTGCAGATAAGAAAGATTTAGCTTCACCCTCACCCCCATCCCCTCTCCCCTCGGAGGGAGAGGGGAGCAGAGGGGTGAGGGGGCTGTTTAAGTATGCTCATCACGCGCACGATTGCAGAGACGCGCACCGCGATCGCGCACGCCCGCGCCCAGGGCAAGCGCATCGGCTTTGTGCCCACGATGGGGTATCTGCACGAAGGACACCTCCAGCTCATAGATATTGCGCGACAGCACAGCGACTTTGTCGTCGTGAGCATCTTTGTCAATCCCACGCAGTTTGGCCCTCACGAGGACTTCGCTTCGTATCCTAGAGATTTCGAGCGCGATCGCAAGCTCTGCGAGGCGCGCGGGGCAGATCTCATCTTCGCGCCAGAAGTCTCGGAGATGTACCCCGAACGCTCGCTCATCACGTTTCAGATCGAAAAATTAGCTGACCGTCTCTGTGGGGCGCGGCGGCCGGGGCATTTTAACGGGGTCGTCTTGGTCGTGAGCAAGCTCTTCAACATTGTGCAGCCGGACATCGCCGTCTTTGGGCAGAAAGATGCGCAGCAGCTCATCATCATCAAAAGACTTGTGCAAGACCTGAACTTCCCCGTCAGAATCATCTCTGCGCCGACGGTGCGCGAGCCCGACGGCTTAGCCATGAGCAGTCGCAATGTGTATCTCTCCCCGACGCAGCGGGCGCAGAGCACCGTGCTCTATAAGTCCCTGCAAAGGGCGAAAGCCTTCATCGAAGCCGGCGAGCGCGACGCAAAGAGAGTCATCGCTGAGATGGAGAGGGTCATCGCCACGGCGAGCGAAGCGAAGATAGACTATATCGAGATCGTGCGCGTGAGCGATCTGCAGCCCATCGAGCAGCTAGACGGGCTGGTGCTGATCGCGCTGGCGGTCTACTTCGGCAAAGCGAGATTGATAGATAATATCATCCTTGACGTGAGCGGCCACGCCGTGCGCGAGATCTCTGCTCTCCCCTAAAATCTCACGTTCACTACCGTCGCAGAGATCGCTAAGCCGACCTCGGCGTTATACCCAATAGTAGCCCCTAGAGCCGCCAAGGCCATCGGGCTGAGAAGAATTTCGATGGGCTCCATCGAAGCACTCTGGTACCCGCATTCCCAAGAGGTCTTGTTCTTCTCTGGCTCTTCTATGCGCTTGCAGTACCAGCCTTGGAACGAGAACGGGTACTTCTGGGGCTCAGTCAGCAAGAGCATCCCCACCAAGCCTCCAGCGAATGCTCCGGTGAAGGCCCCTTGGGGATCGCCTTCGACGCCAAAGAGCTTTCCTATCCAGATGACCCCCATCGCTGCCCCCACACTCACCCCTAAGCCAAAGCCGATCTTCGCTCCCCTGAAGCCCCACTGAACGGGTAAGGGCTCCTCTGATGACGGAGCTGGTAGGTCTTCGGGGGTCTCGATCTGTCTCTCTTGGGTGATTTGATAGACGCCCTTGGGATTGCGTGCGAATTCAATGGGCAAAGCCAACAGCACCCCGCCGAGCCCGCCCGCAAGCGTTCCCGCTACGCCACCCGCTAAAGCTGCTATCGTCCCGCCGCCGATCTGTGTGCCATAGTAGAGAGGGCTTTGCCCTCGAGCCTGAGCCGACACCCCTACGGCCAACACGCCCAAACACACCAGCACTGCGACAGACACTGACTTCATACGATCACCTCCTGAGCGTATTATACACTCAGCGGGCCAAGATGAGAATATCCGCGAGCACGCCCGAAGCCGTCAGCTCCGGCCCCGATCCCTTGCCCCGAATAATTAAAGAACTCTCGCGATAGCGCGCCGTCTGCACAGCGACAACGCTATCGGCTACCCCCGGACGCACCAGCTCATCGTCAGATTTCAGTCTTTCGAGCCGAGCTTGACAACGCCCTTCAGTCACTTCAACGACGTAGCGTAGCCTCTCTCCCCGCGCTTGGACGTCTCGACTGAGCTCCGACCATCGCGCGTCGTGCCCCGACAGACGCGCTAAGAAATCTTCTACAGAAAGCGCATCCCACTCTGGGGGATAGAGCGACTCGCGCGATACGTCCTCAAACTCTAGGGGGTACCCAAGCAAGCGCGCTAATATCAGCGCTTTACGGGCAGCGTCGCGCCCGGAGAGATCTTCACGGGGATCGGGCTCGGTGTGGCCGCGCGCCCTGGCGTCCCGCACGATCTCTGAAAATTTTTGTCCTTGCTCCAGACGCTGACAGATCATATTGAGCGTCCCCGAGAGACACCCGCGAATTTTCTGAATAGTATCCCCAGTGTCAAGCAAGAAGGACTGTATTGTCACGATGATGGGCAGCGCCGCGCCCACCGTCGTCTCAAAGCGCGTTCTGGGATTGGCCGTCAACTCACGAAAGAGCTCATAGGGCCCAGCCAGCGGCAGCTTATTAGCCAAGACGATCCCAAGACCCCGCGCGCACGCCGCGCGCAGCACGGGCACAGTCGCTTCTGTAGCCGTCACGTCCACGACGATCGCATTGGGCTCGAAAAGATCTTCTAAAATTTCAGGGCTGCCGTCCCACGGACGGCCCTGAGGCAGAGCCCGCAGCCGCGCCCCTTGCGCTTTCGCTGCGACGATCTCTGTCAGCCTCTCATCAGAAAGCCCATCTCTATTGATGACGATCCCGTCGCGATCCGCAAGAGCGATATACTGCAGCGAGAGCCCAAGCCGCTGGGCATGATAAGAACGCTGCGTCAAGATGTGGCGCACCAGCGCCCGACCTACGCCCCCTAAGCCCAACTGAATCAGCGCGATGCGTTTCGTCATAGAGATTCTCCTAGCTGTTGCGTTTGTGGCCGAGTCTCCATCGGCCCAAGGACGAGCGTGATCTCCCCTTTGATCGTCGGGCGAGCCCGGAGATTGTCGAGAATTTGTTGGACTGTGCCGCGCACGATCTCCTCGTGCATCTTTGTGAGTTCTCGGCAGAGCGCCAAGGGTCTGTTGGGAAAGATTTCAGCCATCACTTCCAGGGTCTTCAGCACCCGATGGGGGGACTCATAGAGCACGATCGTGCGAGGCTCTTGGGAGAGATGGGCGAAAAACTCGCGCTTGGCTTTGGGCTTTTTCGGCGGCACCCCCGCGAAGACGAAGCTCTCCGTAGGGAAGCCCGAGACGATCAATGCCGTGATCAGCGCCGTCGGCCCTGGGATAGGCACTATAGAGATATTTTCAGCGATAGCGCGACGGACCAGCCCATAGCCCGGATCGGAGATGAGCGGCGTGCCCGCATCACAGATGAGCGCGATCTGGGCGCCAGCTTTGAGTTTTTCTATAAAATACTCGACGCGCTCGCGCTCCACCCCGCGATACAAGCTGCGCTCGAAGGGCTTCTCGATCCCATAGTGCGCCAGGAGCTGGCGTGAGCGCCGCGTATCTTCAGCAATAATAAGATCGCACTCCTTGAGAACTCTCAGCGCCCGCAGAGTAATATCTTCTAAATTCCCAATGGGGGTCGCCACGATGTAGAGCGTGCCAGTTGCATTCTTCACACAGCAATCATAGAATACTGTGAGCAGAGTGTGCAACAAGGAGGACGAGAGCTGTGCTGCAACAATTGCGCGATCGGCTGAACCAGATCGCTGATCGTCTTTGACTTAGCTGCTCTTGAAGCTGAACTCAAGAGCCTCGAAGACCAGATGGCTGCGCCGGGCTTCTGGGAGGACAAGCAGCGAGCGAAGCTCGTCTCCCAACAAGTTGAGCAGAAGCGCCGGATTTTGCAGAAATACAAAGCGCTGGAGACCCAGCTCGACGACTTAGAAGTCCTAGAAGAGCTGGGCAAGTCTGAGGGCGACCCCTCCGTCGAGCGCGAGGTGCAGTTGGGCATTCAAGAGCTCTCCAAGCGCTTAGAAGCCCTAGAGATCGAAGCGTTTCTCAACGAGCCCTACGATCCCAATGATTGCTACTTGAGCATTCAAGCAGGAGCCGGGGGCACCGACGCTCAAGATTGGGCCGAGATGCTCTTGCGCATGTATCTGCGCTATGCAGAGCGTCGGGGGTGGCGGGCGAGCATCATCGAAGTCAGCCCTGGGGAAGTCGCGGGGATCAAGAGCGCGACGGTTGAAGTCGTAGGGCCCTATGCGTACGGGTATTTGAAGGCCGAGCGCGGCGTCCATCGTCTTGTGCGCATCTCCCCGTTCGATGCCAACGCGCGGCGGCATACGTCGTTTGCGGCCGTGACGGTCATCCCCAAGATCGAGGATGTGGATATCGAGATTCGCCCTGAAGATCTGAAGATTGACACGTTCCGGGCTGGGGGAGCCGGCGGGCAGTATGTCAACAAGACCGAGTCAGCCGTACGAATTACGCATCTGCCCACGGGGATTGTGGTGACGTGTCAGCGGGAGCGCAGCCAGCAGCAGAATAAAGAGATCGCGTTAGAGCTGCTTGCGGCGCGGCTCTATGAGCTGAAGCTGCGCGAGAGAGAGCAAGAGATCGCAAAAGTGCGCGGGGAGTTGCGCGCGATCGAGTGGGGCAACCAGATTCGCTCGTACGTCTTGCAGCCCTATCAGTTAGTGAAAGACCATCGCACGGAGATCGAGGTGGGCAACGTCCAAGCAGTCTTGGACGGCGAGCTCGATCTGTTTATTGAGGGGTATCTCAAGCGAAAGCGCTGATTATGCCAAGCAAGGTCATAGAGCAGCTTGTCAAAATTTTAATACCACTAGGAGCACTAGCCCTTATTATCGGCGCTCTGGTGGCTACTGAGAAAACCTTCGCGGCTTTTATGGTGTTCCTCGTGATTCTCTATGGAATATGGTCAGTTGCTGATCCTGAGGCTGCTTTCATGTTTGGACGAAGGTGGTATTTTAAGCGTGCCGAACCCTCTGAGCTTGCTCTGCTTTTGACTCAGATTGGAGGTATAGGCGTGATCATCTCCGGCATAATCTTATTGATAGTAGTGTTGCTCAAATTATGATCGAGGCACTTTTCCGTGCGATGAAGCGGACAGCCAAAGCGTTGATACCCTTGGAAGTTGCTCTTGGGGTTGCTCTTACCTTCACTATGCTCCTTAGCTTTATGCTCCCTCTTAAAGGGATTTCTGCTCTCATGTTGCTTCTTTTGGGACTTTTTGGGAGCTTAGGCCGCTGTGAATCCGAGAAGTTTTTTATGTATTGGGAGTGATGGCTGCTGGTGATGTTCGAGCTTACGGAGACTTCTGAATTCGTCATAGTCTTGACACGACTCTTCGGCTTGATAGTGCTTATCAGGGGTGATAAGTATGTCTGAGCAGATAGTAAAATTGCTAGTGCATGCTCTGCTCCCTCTGGGAGCGATTGCTCTCATTATTGGCATACTCGTAATCCCCTATGAAGCTCTTATAAAAATCCTTATGCCCTTGCCATTGTGCCTCTTCATTGCTTATGGAATTTGGGGAATCATAGACCCTGAGGGCATGTTCGAGAGGGTTTATAAGCTGAGGCTCTCTAAGTTAGATTTGCTATTAACTCGACTAGCGGGTATAGTCATAGTTCTTTGTAGTGTCATCGGCATAATTAGAATGCTACAGCGATAGTGAGATGTGATCACGTCTTGATCGCGGTGATATTATTCTTCGCGGCCATCGCCATCGGCTGGGTGGCGAGCATGGTCGGGGTCGGCGGCGGGATTTTTATGGTCCCATTGCTTGTCTTTTTGAACCTCGTCGGCTCGACCCAAGAAGCTGTCGGCACGAGCTTAGCTGCGATCGTCTTCAATTCGATCTCCAGCACGATCGCCTACTCCCGCCAAAAGAAGATTGATTATAAATTCGCGTTGGCATTGCTCCCCGCAGCGCTGGTGGGCGCATGGCTTGGGGCGTTTCTCACAGAGTTCATCTCAAGCGAGGAGTTAGCTATTGCGTTTGGGGTCTTATTGCTCTACGTCTCCGGGCTGATGCTCGCCGGGAAAGAACCCAAAGAGCTGGGCTTGCTGCTCCGACGCGGGCTGGATCCACACGGCAATCCCACACCCCTGCTTGGCGCTCTTGTCGGCTTGGTCGCGGGAGTCGCTGCGGGGTTCTTCGGGATCGGCGGGGGGATCGTCATGGTCCCGGCGATGAATATCTTTCTGGGGGTTGAGATCGTCAGCGCCGTAGCCACGAGTCTTTTCGTCATGGGGCCGTCGTCGCTCATCGCTGCGATCACGCACTTCTTTCAAGGCAATCTTCATATAGATTTAGCGATCCCGCTGGCGCTGGGGATTATCATCGGCGCACAGTTGGGAGCGTGGAGCACGGCGAAAGTCTCAAAAGTCTTTCTGCGACGGCTCTTTGGAGTGGTGCTGCTCTACTCAGCGATCAATATGATTTGGAAGGGCGCGCAAGGTTTGATATCATAAAAATGAAGTGATCTTGATGAACGAGGAGTATTTTCGGTTGCAATCTTTGCACGTGCAAGGATACAAAATCTTGAAAGATTTTGTGCTCGACAGTATTGGCCCTCTGACTGTCATTGTTGGTCCTAACGGCTGCGGGAAGACGGCTCTCTGGGAAGTGATCACGCTCTTCCCTGATCTGATGAAAGTGCATCCCTCTCTCGATATAGATACTTATATGTATCAGATCTTCTATCCCCATCGCTCTCACATGGGTTTTGACGGGGTCGTTCATCCTCAATCCCAAGGAGTCTCAATTGAGTTAGGACTTCGTTTGGGAAACCGGCCTTATACATATAAGCTCCGTTTCAATCAAGGATCGCCTTGGCCACTTCCTGGGGTAGCAGATACCGTTTTTGAAAAGCTTACAAGCCAGGAGGAAGTACTTCTTTGCTATGAGGGAAGGCGTGACTACGAAACTCTCTCCCCTCAAGACATCACACCCAAAAAGTACAAAGCTTCTGTAAATAACCAAGAAATTGAAGTCTCTTGGCCACACTTCCACCCTCTGCTTGCGCTTGATGCGCCTAACGATGAGCTTGCTAAAGACGAGCTCTTCAGGAAGGTACGGGAATATTTTAAGAGTTGGAGAGGCTTCAAGCCGGCTTTTATCCATTTGCTTGCTAAGGGCGGCCAGAATCTTGATGCTCACCTTATTACTCCTGGAGAGCGATTCCCCGGAGAGTGGCTCGATGTGCCTATGGGCAACCTCCCTCAAGTGCTCTTTAGACTGAAAGAACAAAATCAGGATAAGTTTGAAGAGATCGAGGAAATCTTTCTGGTTGCTATAGATAGCCCATACGACACGCTCTCTGTCTATCAAGAGAGCTACCAGATTAAAGTATTCTTGGGAAGAGCGAATAAGCCTAATGAATTATGGTTAGCTGATTGGCCTGACGGCTGGAAAGCATTCCTCAGTTGGTTGGTCGCTTTGCGTACTGCCCCCCCAGGCGCTGTCATCTACCTCGAAGAACCAGAGAACAACTTACATCCGCGTCTTTTGGCTCAGCTGTTGGAGCAGATCCGGCTTGCCAATCAGCGAGGCATACAAGTCTTCATCTCTACGCACTCTATGGAACTTGTGAACTTGATTGAGCCTCACGAGCTCGTTCTCATGGAGAACGGCCAAGCGCACCGGGTGGATGGTGAAAAAGCGCGCTACATTCGAGAAGCTGGTATTCTCTTAGGAAGCGCCTGGGTCGAGGGGATTTTGGAAGACATTGCGGAGCCGCCCGCAGCGACATCACAATGATCTTGCTCGTGGTGGTAGAAGGTCAAGGGGATAAAGATTTCTTTGAATACGTTCTCTATGAGATCCTTCGACAAAGTAAACATAAAGTCGAAGTTAAAGCAGCTCTTGGAATTAACAAGATGCTCGACAGTATGCTGCCGCATGTGTGTAAGCTTCAAAATCAGTATTTTAAGGTTATCGCTATAGTTGATAGAGATAAGATGCACGAACCTTCTGGGAAAGGGACACGTATCAGTTGCCTGCAGGAACTCTTGAAGAGCTATAAACACCTTAGAGCTTTCCTAGTGCGCGATAAACTCGAGGATCTTATACAAAATTGCTTGCCTCCTCAAAAAAGGAGAGAATTTAACGACAAGATCCATAGATCAAAGCGCGCCGCTGCTCAATGGGCAATCAAACAAGACCTGGATGTGGATACCCTGAAGAACAAGCTTGCAGATAGATCTAGAAGGATACTTGCGCTGTCAGCAACAGAAAGAGATTTAGGAGACACGTGCTCTTATGCAGATCGCCATTGATGGCCCGGCTGGCTCCGGCAAGACGAGCGTCGCCCGCGCCTTGGCAAAACGCTTTGGATGCCTTCTCGTCAACACTGGCGCGATGTACCGCGCCGTCGCCCTGGGACTCTCCCAAGGACTGAACCTCTCCGAGATCTCCATCGAAGTTCGACCCGACGAGCGGATCTTGCTGAACGGCCAAGATGTCACAGAACAACTCTACACCCCACAGATGGACGAGCTCGCTTCTCAAGTCGCCGCCCGCCCCGAAGTGCGCGAATTTCTCATCGCCCAGCAGCGGGCGCTCGCCCGCGACAGAGATGTCGTCATGGAGGGACGCGATATCGGCTCGGTCGTCCTCCCCAATGCCGACGTCAAGCTCTATCTGGACGCTTCTATTGAGGAGCGCGCCCGCCGCCGCTGCCGCGAACGCCCCAATCAACTGTATGAAGACGTCTTAGCCCAGATGCGCGCCCGCGACGCCCGCGACGGCGTGGGCTTCGGACGGTTACAGATCACCCCCGAGACTATAGTGATTCGCACCGACGGCCGGACCCTCGAGGACGTCATCGCGGAGGCCGTGCGAGCAGTAGAGTCGGCGTTGCAGAAGCGAGGAGCGTCTGGTAAACTAAGCGAGTGAACGCGGCCGAAGCCATCAAGGGGTTCTTCTATTGGCTGCTGGCCCCGGTCTTGGGCGCGATCGTGCGGGTCCTGTTCCGGCTGCGGGTGCGCGGCTGGGAGAACCTCCCCCAACAGGGTGGATTTCTTCTCGTAGCGCGCCATCGCAGCTACTGGGATATCCCGCTGCTTATTACTGTGCTGGGCCACCGGCACCGTATCTACTTTGTCGCGCGCAAGACGCTGCTTCATGAGAACCCCTTCCTGGCCTTCTGGGTGCGCCACTACGCGATCACCATCGATCGCGAACACTTCCAAGTGGAGGACTTGCGCAAAGTGCTCGAGGCCATCAGATCTGGCAAGATCGTCGGGATCTTCCCCGAGGGGACGACACGCGCGCCCCAGCGGGCCCACCCTGGGGTGATTCGCTTTGCTGAGCGCACCGGCAGCGAATTCGTCGCCGTGCGCTTCGAGGCCCGCGGGCCCTATCCCCCACAGTATCCGTTCCGCTGGCCTCAAATCACGGCGTACATCAGCACGCCGTTCAGCTTGCGAGACTTGGAATTCGACCTTGGGGAGGTCTCCGATCGCCACGAGCGCTATCAGAAGCTCGCTGATCTGTTGATGGAGCGCATAGATCGAGTTGGGCTGGAGCGCTCCCCAGCCCTCCAGGAGAGCCTATGATCTCTACAGAAAGACCGATTATCGAGATTGCGCGCAGCGCCGGGTGGTGCTTTGGCGTAGAGCGCATTGTGGAGATGGCTGAAAAGCTATTAAACGAGACGCACGACGGCCCGGTCTACTGTCTGGGGGAGCTCATTCACAACCCTCAAGAAGTGGCGCGGCTGCGCGCCAAGGGGATGATCTTTGTGAAATCTCACGAGGAGCTGCCCCCACTGGAGCCGGGGCAGAAGGGCAAAGTCTTGATTCGCGCCCACGGGGTCGCGCCCGCGGTCAAGCGCGCCCTCCACCAGAAGGGCTACGAGATCTACGACGGGACATGCCCGCTGGTGACGATCCCTCAAAGATTCGCGCGCGAGCTTGCAGAGCAAGGGTACAGAGTAGTGATCATGGGGCATATCGAGCACCCAGAGATCCAAGGGATCTTGGGGCATTTAGAAGGACTCAACGCGCAAGTGGACGTGATCACCGGCCCGGAAGAGGTAGAAAAGCTCAAGCTGAGGGCGTCGGATCGGGTGGGGCTCATCTCGCAGACGACCCATCCGTACGAGAGATTCGCCCGGCTCATCGGGCAGGTGCTCGAGCATTGCTTGGAGGTCCGGGCATATAATACAATATGTCAAGCGACCTTCGAGCGCCAAGAGGCGATCCGGGAGCTGGCTCAGCGCTGCGACGTCGTCATCGTGATTGGCGGGCGCAATAGCTCCAATACGTGCCGCCTGGCCGAGATCGCGCGCGAGTACACCACGTGCTATCATATTGAGGACGCATCCGAACTGAAAGGAGAGTGGTTCTGGGGGAAGAAGCGCATAGGGATCTCCGCGGGGGCATCGACTCCCGCGCGGGCTATCGCGGCTGTCCAATCGGCCATCGAGCAGTTGATCAGCAAATCCTCTCAAGCAAGCGGGTGATCGAGCATGTCCGAGGAACTCAATCAGATGGAAGCACTCTTGGGCGATCAAGACGTGTTGACGTATTCGCGTGGGGATATTCTGCGGGGCCGTGTGGTCCAAGTCAGTGATCAAGGGGTCTTAGTGGACATCGGCTACAAGTCCGAGGCGCTCCTGAAGCCCTCGGAGCTGGCGCCCTTCCACAAGACGCCGCTGCAGCCCGGAGACGAGATCGAGGTGCTCATCACATATATTGACGAAGAGGAGGGCACGATCCACGTCTCCGAGAAGGCCGCGCTCTACGAGAAGCGCATCAGCGAGCTGGAGCGGGCATATAGGAATCGCCTGCCCATCACCGGCACCATCGAAGACGAGGTCAAGGGCGCAGGCTATCACGTCAATCTCTTAAAATCGGGGATTCGCGCGTTCCTGCCCGGCTCGCACTTGGGAGATGACCTCCCTCCCAATATCGAGGAGCTGCGCGGCAAGGAGGTGCCGTTCATCATCTTGGAGCTGGACCGGCGCGAGCGCAACCTCGTCGTCTCGCACCGGGAGTACTTAAAAGAACTGGAGCGCCAGCGCAAGGAAGAGCTCTTCAACAAGCTCCAGCCCGGCCAGGTCGTCGAGGGCACGATCAAGAGCATCGTGGACTTTGGGATCTTTGTGGACGTTGGGGGCTTCGAGGGGCTGGTCCATCGCTCGGAGATCAGCTGGAAGGACATCCCCGTGGTGCCGCCCAACACCTACAAAGTCGGCGACAAGATCAAGGTCAAGGTCCTCAACGTGGATCGCGAGAAGGAGCGGATCTCCCTCTCGATCAAGCAGCTCCGTCCCGACCCGTGGATCGGGTTAAAGCAGCGCTATCCTGTGGGCACTAAGACCACGGGGACGGTCGTCAGCTTGACGGACTTTGGCGCGTTCGTGCGCATCGAGGAGGACGTCGAGGGCCTGGTGCACATCTCGGAGCTCTCGTGGGGTTACCCTGAACACCCCAAGGAAGTCGTCAAGGTCGGCCAGCAAGTGGAAGTCGTCGTGCTCGACGTCAACGAGCAAGAGCGGCGGGTGAGCCTCTCCATCAAGCGCACCCAGCCCGACCCCTGGGAGAAGATCGAGGAGAAATATCCTGAGGGCAGCATCGTCAAGGGGCGGGTGACCAAGCTCGCCGACTTTGGGGCGTTCGTCTACTTAGAAGACGGCGTGGAGGCGCTCTTGCACATCTCCGAGATGAGCTGGGATAAAGTGAACAAGCCCAGCGACGTCGTCAAGGAGGGGCAAGAGATCACGGCGAAGGTCATTAAGTCTGATGCGAGCAAGCGCAAGATTCGCCTCAGCCTCAAGGAGCTCCAAGAGGACCCCTGGCATAAGTTCTTAGAGAACTATTCCGTGGGGAGCATCGTCGAGGGCCCGATCACGCAGCTCAAGGAGTTTGGCGCGTTCATGAAGATCACCGAGGACGTGGAGGGGCTCATTCACGTCTCGGAGATCACGGATGAGCGCATCTCGACCCCTGCGGATGTCCTGCAGGTGGGCCAGGTCGTCAAAGCGCGCATCATCGGGATCAACGAGGAGAAGCGCCAGGTCCGGCTCTCTCTGCGCAGCCTCCACCGTCAAGAGCACCTGCTCACCAGCGATGCCGGGCGTGAGGGAATCACCATGGGGGAGCGCGTGAAGGGCCTCAAAGAGCTCCTCAAAGAGTCCGAGAGCTCCTCGTAAGCTATGGACTGGCAGGCCCTGGAGGCAGCCGTGAGCTGCTATCTGATCGGCTCTCTGCCCTTCAGCTATGTTGTTGCGCGCCTGAAGAATATAGATATTCGTCAGCACGGCAGCGGCAACGTCGGGGCGACCAATGTCACGCGCGTGGTGGGCGTGGGCTATGGGGCTCTTGCTCTCGTTGGGGACGTGGGCAAGGGGGTTGTCGCGGCGTGGGTGGCTAGTCTATTGAATGCCCCCCTGTGGCTTTCGGGCTTGGCAGTCGTCGGGCACAATTGGAGTATTTTTTTGAAATTCACGGGGGGCAAAGGGGTAGCCACGACGCTCGGGCTTCTACTCTTCTTCTCCTGGCCAGCGCTCTTGGTGACCGTTGGCGTGTGGGTCGTGACGGTCTTACTGACGCGCTATGTCGCGGTCGGTTCGATGATCGCGTTGCTCTCGGCCCCAGGGGCGCTGTATATCTTTGCCGGGCCTCCTGAGTTGATTGGGCTCTTTGGCGCCTTGGGGGTGTTAGCGGTCTGGCAGCACCGCAGCAACATCGAGCGCATCCTCCAGGGCAAGGAGAGCCGAGTCTTCAAGAGATGACTTACGGCTTGAGGCGATAGAGCATCCTGGGGAAGGGGATAGCTTCGCGTAAGTGTTCGATCCCCGTGATCCACGCCGTCAAACGTTCCACTCCCAACCCAAACCCCGAATGCGGCACGCCTCCGTACTTTCGCAAGTCAATGTACCATTGATAGGGCTCTTCGGGCAGCCCAAACTCTTTCAAGCGCTGCCTCAAGAGAGCAATATCTGAAATGCGCTGGCTCCCCCCGATGATCTCCCCATAGCCTTCGGGAGCGATGAGATCTGCCGCCAAGACGAGCTCGGGGTTATCGGGCTTGGGCTCCATATAGAACGCTTTCATCTTTGCGGGGAAGAACTCGACGAAGACGGGGCGCCCAAAGTGCTGCCCCAGCGCCTCCTCGTGCGGTGCGCCAAAGTCATCCCCCCAGTTCAGTCTTTCTACTTCCCCAGAGGCGATCTTCTCCTTGAGAAGCTCGTTGATGATCTCGAGCGATTCGGCATAGGTGATGCGCGCGAACGGCTCTCGAAGGGCTTTTTCGAGCGCTTCCGTCTGACGACCAAGCCCCTTAAGTTCGCGGGCGCGCTTGTCTAGGCATCGCCCGATCACGTATTTCACCAACTCTTCTTGGAGCTTTATATTCTGCTCATGATCGAAGAAGGCGACTTCCGCCTCGGCCATCCAGAATTCTGTCAAGTGCTTTCGGGTCTTGGACTTTTCGGCTCGGAACGCCGGGCCGATCCAATAGACTCTCCCTAGCGCCATCGCCGTCGCTTCTAAGTAGAGCTGCCCGCTCTGGGAGAGATATGCTTTCTCGTCAAAATAATTGACTTCAAAGAGCGTGGTGGTGCCCTCGCACGCTGAGGGCGTCAGAATGGGCGACTCCGTGGCGATAAACCCCCGCTCGTTGAAGAAGTCTCGAATAGATTGCATCACTTCGTGGCGCACGCGCAGGATCGCCGCTTGTCGAGGAGAGCGGATCCACAAGTGCCGATGGTCTAACAGAAACGCCGGCCCGTGCTCTTTCAAGTCAATGGGATATTTCTCCTCAACGCGCTGCACGATCTCGATGTCTTTGATCTGCAGCTCGTAGCCGCCGGGGGCGCGCTGGTCCGCGCGCACCGTGCCCCAGACCTTCAAAGACGATTCTTGGGTGAGTTTTAAGGCCTTCTCGAAGGCCTCTCCGTCGGCCTTGGTGACGACTCCTTGGATGACCCCCGTCCCATCACGAATTAAGAGAAACTGAATCTTGCCGGACTCGCGCCGATTGTAGAGCCAGCCGCAGATGAGCACTTCTTGTCCGACTTTTTGAGCGATATCTTCGATATATGTCTGCTCCATAGCTACTCACGCTCGCCTTGTAAGATTTTGATCATCTGAGCATGAATCTTCCCGTTGCTCGCCAAGACTTCGCCACTGGAGAGATCGAGCTTATTCCCTCTCAAGTCTGTCACTGTCCCCCCGGCCTCGCGCACGATGAGGGCGGCTGCGGCCATGTCCCAGGGTTTCAAGTCCAATTCCCAGTAGCCGTCGGCGCGCCCAGCAGCTAAATACGACATAGCCAGCGCCGATGACCCCATGCGCCGCAGCGTCTGCGTCTCTCTTGCAAAGCGCTCCCACCACGCCAAGTGCTTTGGGATCAAGCGTTCGTCGTAGGGAAACCCGGTCATCACCAAGCTCTCTTGGAGCGTCTCCACGTGCGAGACGCGGATGGGCTGGCCGTTGAGCCACGCTCCTTGGCCAGCCTCAGCGACGAACAGCTCATCATGGATGGGATTATACACGACGCCCACCACGGGTTCACCTTCGTAGTACAGGGCAATCGAAACGGCGAAGAACGGAAACCCGTGGGCGAAGTTTGTTGTGCCGTCAATGGGGTCTATGATCCACTGATACGAAGCTGTATCTTTGGGCGACACCGAGCCCTCTTCGGTGAGAATGGAGTGCTGGGGGAATTCTTTCTGTATGAGGGAGACGATGATCTCTTCGGCACGGTGATCGAACTCTGTGACCAAATCGCGGAACCCGCTCTTGAGTGCGAAAGAATGTCCTTGGCGAAAGTTTTCGCGCAAGAGTTTTCCGGCTTGATGGGCGGCTTCGATAGCGAGAGTTTGGTACTGAGAGAGATCGCTCATAGCATAAGGCGCTCCGAGATCGCTTGGAAGATTGCAGCTCGCTTGGCTTGGGCTTGGTGAGCAAGCCTCTCCCGCTCGCGACTGTATTCGAGCTTGACGGTCTCGTCTGAGAGCGAGGCGAGGTTGATCGCGACGTTGAGCAACGCCGCTTGCAGAGCGCCCTCAGCGAGCACCGCCGCCGCGCCCCCGTCGCTGAGCGCACTCTTGTTCCCGCGAGCCACGACAATCTCCGCAAGCTCTAAGACGCGCAAGCAGCGCAGTGCCGTCTGATGGGGAATCTCGGTCGCACTTTTGAGTGCCGTTTGGATCGCTTGCGCGCGCACCGCACGGTCTGACTCTGTCTCCTTGGGAAGCTTATATGCCGCCATCACGGCGTTGAATGCTTCGCTGTCTCGATCGGCAAGCTCTAGGAGTTCATCGCGCAGCTTCGTCGCTTCAGCGAGAACGCGACGCATCTCCGGCTCGACAGCTTGATAAGACTTCTTCCCAAGGGTGAGCCCCGCGACCATCGCCACGAGCGAAGCCGCGATGCTGCCCACAAGGGCGGCCGCGCTGCCCCCGCCGGGAGTGGGTGTCGCCGCCGAAAATTTCTCTAAGAGCGCGCGAAAGCCCTCATCACGGATGGACATTATTTTTTGGAAGTCGGCTGATCGTCGCGGCGCCAGTAGACGCGAGCGAAGCGATCCCCTTCCGAGTATTTGATGTCTAAATGCCCTTTGTGGGCCTGGTAGATGGCTTCGCCAATGCGGCGCGCCAAGTGCACGTTCGTCGTGGCAATCTCCAGCCCATCGCCGTTGGGTTTCATCCACATGATGCGCTGGAGAGGGCGCTGCTCGCGCGCCAGCCTCTCTTGATTCTTCGCAATGTTTACAATCTCCTCGCGGTGGGCTTGCAAGTACGAGCCATCAACATAGACTACGCCCCCAGGATTGCGATCCTGGATGCGCTTGCACGCGGGGCAGAGCTCGCGATTGGCCTGAGCAGGGGCTTCAGCACTATGAGTCCAGCGCCCCTTCTGGTAGACTAGGCCACAGCCCGAACAGACCGTGGGCTCAGGGTAGCTGCGCAGCTCATAATAGGGACTCCCTGTGTCTTCAGCGAGGATCTCGCGGCGGGTGATGTTCCTCATACGTGTCGCCCTCCTCAGCGTAGCGTATTACTATAGCTATCAAGATGAGATCTGTCAACTTGCCCGAAGGATTCGCGATCTTGCATCGAGGCCCCTGCGTGGGTATAATGGGACATCGAGGTGGGATATGTCATCCCACAAGGGAGTGCCCGTGCGCGAGCACATTGCGTATCAATTGCTCTATGAGCTCAGAGCGACTCCCCTGGGGCGGCGTACGCTTGTCAAGCGCACAGGGTTAACGGAGAGCGTGGTGCGCACCGAGCTGGAGAAGCTCGAAGCGCGCAAGCTCGTCTCGTTCTCGAAATTGGGCACGGCGCTCACGGCGCGCGGTCGGCGGTTCCTCTCGGAGAAGCTGAGCGCGATCATAGATATCCGCGAGGCTCAGCTCAAAAATCTGATGCTCGATCGCTACGGGCGGATGGCGCTCGTGCGCGGGGCTGCTGATGGCTTGTCGGCTTGGCTCTATCGGGACATTGCGGTTCGTGAGGGCGCGACCGCGGCGCTCTTTCTCACGAAGCGCCAGGGGGTGCTCCGCTTCGTGGAAGAGCGCGAAGCGCTCGCCAAGAAAAATCCCGATGACAGCCGGCTCATCGAACAAGCGTTCCCAGCTATGAAGAATGACGATTTGATCATCATCGCTTTTGGTCCAGATCCAGGAGCGGCAGCGCGCGGGCTGTGGGCTGTCCTGTGGGCTTTGGTATCGAATTCATAACCTACCTCACCCTGACCCTCTCCGTTTACGGAGAGGGAACGGGAGAGGTGAGGGGATTTTAAAGGAGGAAGCACCTATGCGGTGGACGCGGTGGAAGGTCGTAGCGGTCTTCGCGCTCGTTCTGGTTGGGCTGGTCTGGCCGTCGTTGGCGGATTATCCCGTCACGGTGACGGACGACCGAGGCAAGACGATCACCATCCCCAAGCGCCCGGAGCGCATCGTCGTCGCCGGGACGCCGCTGTATACGGAGATCCTCATTGATCTTGGGGCGCTCGATCGCATCGTCGGGGTGAGCGAATCGGCGGACAATCCCAAAGAAGTTGAGAAGCTTCCCAAGGTCGGGCCGGCTTTTAACCCCAATACAGAGATCATCATCTCGCTCAAGCCCGACGTCGTCTTCGGGGCGATCGGCGCGGTGCGCGAGACGCTCGAGCGCGCCGGACTGATCGTCGTCTCGCTGGGCAAGGTCGGCACCGGAGCGATTGACAGCGTCACCGAGATTTTTCGGACAATTCGCTCTGTAAACCTAGTGATTGAGGGCGACACCAAGAGAGCCGACACTCTCATTGGGAGGATCGCCGAAGAAATCGTTACTATCGAGGGCACGGTGCTCGATCGGTTCAAGCCGACGGTGGCGATTCTCTATCCGTCAGGGGAGCAGCCGCCCTTTGCCGCGGGGCGCGGCACCCCGGAGAACGAGATCGTGCTGCGCGCTGGGGGCATCAACGTCTTCCCCGATGTCGCCGATTACAAACAAGTGAGCTTCGAGGAGATCGTCAAGCGCGATCCCAGCGTCATTTTCACGGACCCGGTGCTCATCCCCTTGATCACCCAGAATCGCTTCCTCCAAGAAGTGAAAGCCGTGCGCGAGAAGCGCGTCTACGGGATCAAGGCGTCGCAGTGGGTCAGCTCGCGCATCGCTCAGACGATCAAGACCGTTGCGGACTTGCTGCATCCAAATCGGTGACCTCTCCCACAGCCCCTCTTACCTCTCCCTGACCCTCTCCGTAAACGGAGAGGGAACGGGTGAGAGGGAAGGGGGTCGGGGGGTTAGGTCTCAAGCTATGCATCACCCCAAAAGTTGGCTAGGAGTGCTCGGAGCGCTCGTGCCGATCGTGCTCGGCCTAAGCGTGATGTTCGGCGCGGTCTCTCTTTCGTTGAGCGAGATCGTCGCCGTGCTGTCAGGCCGAGCAACAGATCAAACAGCAGTGACCATTCTCATACAGATTCGGCTGCCGCGAGTGCTCTTGGCGGCTTTGGTGGGCGGGGCGCTAGGGCTTTGTGGTGCTGTGATGCAAGGGCTCTTTCGCAATCCGTTAGCTGATCCGTATCTGTTGGGGATCGCCAGTGGAGCGACTGCCGGGGCAGCGGTCGTGATCGCGCTCCATCTTGACATCTATTGGGGGGCAGTACCGTTGGGGGCGTTTGTCGGCGGCGTGCTCGCCGTTGCGATCGTCTATCGCATCGCCCAGACGCGCTGGGCCCAGCTCGACAATTACGCGCTCATCCTCTCAGGAGTAGCGTTAGCGGCGCTCTTCTCGGCGATCACGAGCTTTCTACTCTTCTACAGCGGGGCCTCTCATGACGCGCGACGGTTGATCTTCTGGATCTTAGGCGGGCTCGGTGGTGCCCAATGGGTCTATGTCTTTGGGCTGCTGAGTGTGCTGATAATAGCGGGGATGGTGCTCATGCTCTTCGCGCGCGATCTCAACGCGCTCGCGCTGGGTGAGGAGATGGCCGCGCACCTGGGCATCGAGCCAAGACACTTACGAAGAATCTTGCTCATCGCCGTGACGGCGCTCACGGCCGTCGCCGTTGCCGTCTCGGGGACGATCGGCTTTGTAGGGCTGATCGTGCCCCATATATTGAGGCTGATCGTCGGGCCGGATCACAGAATGTTATTGCCGGCGTCGGCGCTGGGCGGAGCGATCTTGCTGACGCTCTGTGACACTCTTGCGCGCACGGTGCTCGCCCCCGCGGAGCTGCCCATCGGGATCATCACGGCGCTTTTGGGCGCGCCGTTCTTTCTCTTCTTGTTGCGGCGGCGGGCGCAGCTGGGGGCTTTACTATGATTCGTTTAGAGAGCGTCCAGCTGGGATATTCTGGGCGTTTGGTGCTGCGCGATCTTGATCTAGAGATCGCGCCTGGGGAAGTCCTTGGGCTGGTGGGGCCCAACGGCTCGGGAAAGACGACGCTGCTGCGCGCGATCTCCGGGCGGCTCGCTCCCGAAGCTGGCGCGATCTATCTCGATTGTCGTCGTCTCAATGAGCTCTCGCCCCGAGAGCTGGCCCGCGAGCTTGCGGCCCTTGAGCAGGAGATCTCGTGCTCGTTCGACTTCACCGTCAGGGAGATCGTCGAGCTGGGACGACTACCCCATCGGGAGCGCTGGCAGCGGCTCTCTCAAAAAGACTCTGACGTCATAACTCGTGCCCTGAAGCTTACGAAGACGCTCGAATTCTCTGAGAGAAAGATTCACAGCCTAAGCAGCGGGGAGCGGCAGCGCGTCTGGATCGCGCTCGCGCTGGCTCAGGAGCCCAAAGTCTTGCTACTAGACGAGCCCACGGCTCATCTCGATCTCAATTATCAGCTCGAAATTATGGAGCTCATCCGCTCTTTAGCTCAGCGAGATCTGACAGTGCTCGTCTCGCTGCACGATCTCAACCTCGCGCTGCGCTATGCTGATAAGGTTGCTGTGCTTCATGAGGGTCGAATCGTTGCGCTTGGGAGGCCGCAAGAGGTGCTCACGGAGGATTTAATTGAAAAAGTCTTCAAAGCGCGGGTCAAAATTTTCAGAGATGGAGAGAGGGGCTTTTACGTCGGCGTTGTGCCGAAGCCAAAGCCTGCAGAGTATGCTGCCCAGGGTGTTGATCGCTGGAGTTGAGAGCAGCTCCGGCAAAACGACCGTTTCATTGGGGTTGATGCTGGCTTTGAAGGCGCGAGGGCTTGAGGTGCAACCGTTTAAAGTGGGGCCCGATTTTATAGACCCTTCACATCATGCGCGTATTTGTGGGCGGCCTTCGCGGAATCTCGATACGTGGATGTGTGAAGCGAAAGCCGTGCTCGAGATCTTTCAGAGAGGTGCCCAAGGGGCAGATGTGTCTGTGATCGAAGGGGTGATGGGGCTCTTTGATGGCTTTGGGCCGGGCGAGGAGCGCGGGAGCACGGCCCACGTAGCAAAGCTGCTGAAGGCGCCCATTATTTTAGTACTGGATGCCGCCAAGACCGCCACCAGCGCCGCGGCGATCGCTTTAGGCTGCCGAGAGTTCGATAAACAGCTTCAAATCGCTGGCGTGATCTTCAATCGTGTGGGCAGCCCGGGGCATTATCACTGGCTGAAACACACCCTAGAAAAGCGAGTCGGAATCCCATCTCTCGGCTACTTGAGATATGATCCCGCTTTGAACATCGAGGAGCGCTATCTGGGCTTGATCCCTTCTTGGGAAAGAGGACTGCGCTCAGTATTTTATGAGCGCCTAATGGAGCAAGTCAAGGCTCATGTTGATCTTGATGGGGTTTTAGAGATCGCGTGCTCTGCGCCACCTTTACCAGCGCTGGGCAAACAGACACAAAACGCGTCTCAGAAAGCGAGGGTCAACATCGGGATCGCCTTCGATCAAGCGTTTCATTTCTACTATCAAGATAATCTTGATCTTTTGGAGGCCCTGGGAGCAAGGCTCGTCTATTTCAGTCCCCTGAAAGACTCTCAGCTGCCACATGATCTTCACGGGCTTTATATAGGCGGCGGCTTCCCTGAAGTCTTCGCGAAGGAGCTTGCCCAAAATACGCGCATGAAAGAAAGCATTTGGAAATTTTATCAAGCGGGGGCTCCCATCTATGCCGAGTGCGGTGGGCTCATGTATCTGTGCGAAGCGCTCATCGACTTTGAAGGGCGCGCCCACGAGATGGTAGGATTAGTGCCAGCACGTACTATTATGCAGCGCGATAAGCTCTCGCTGGGCTATGTGGAGGTCGAGGTGCTTAAAGATAATATTTTGAGCCACAAGGGCGAGCGCTTCCGAGGCCAGACGTTTCACTACTCTGTCCTTGAAGGGGAGAACCCCGATCCATGCTATCTTGCCAAGCACGGCGAAAACCTCAGCTACGACGGCTATAGCTTGAAAAATCTTCTGGCGACTTATATTCATGCGCATTTTGTGGCCGCGCCTCAACTGGCAGAGAATTTCGTGCAAAGCTGCCTTGGCTTCAAAAATAGGGAGATGAGACAATGCGCATTGTGACGCTACTTCCGAGCGCCACGGAGATCGTCTATGAGCTTGGGCTGGGAGACTCTGTCGTCGGGGTCTCGCACGACTGCGACTGGCCCCCAGAAGTGCTGAAAAAGCCCAAGCTCAGCCAAGCCGTCGTGCACTCGGAGATGCCCAGCGCCGAGATAGACCAGATCGTGCGCGAGCGGATTCACAGCGGCCTGAGCGTCTATCACATAGACGCCGAGCTCTTGCAGAAACTAGAGCCCGATATTATCTTGACCCAAGAGCTGTGCGAGGTCTGCGCGCCGTCGTTCGATGATGTGCGCCACGCCGTGAAGCTCTTACACAGCCATCCGAAGATCGTCTCGCTTGAGCCCCACACCCTCGAAGATATTTTTGAGAATATCTTGACTGTCGGGGAAGTGACGGGGAGGACAGCTCAAGCCCAAAAAGTCGTCACTCAGCTGCGGCGGCGCGTCGCGCGCATCCGCGCCAAGACGGAGCGGCTCACCGAGCGCCCCACAGTCTGCTGCATCGAGTGGCTGGAGCCCATCATGATCGCCGGGCACTGGGTGCCCCAGATGGTCGAGTACGCCGGGGGCGAGGACTGGCTCGGCGAAATCGGTGAGCCATCGTACTCTGTCGAGTGGTCCGAAGTGCGGGAGTATAACCCGGATATTTTGGTGCTGATGCCCTGCGGGTTCTCTATCGAGCGCACGCTGCGCGAGATGGATCTTCTTACAGAGCGCGAGGGTTGGGAGGAGCTGTCGGCTGTGAAGAACGATCGAGTCTTCATCGTCGAGGCGTCGGCGTACTTTAATCGTCCCGGCCCACGCATCGTGACGGGCTTAGAGATCTTAGCTGAGATCATCCACCCGGAGATTTTCTCCGGTCTGGCGCCAGCAGACTCATTTATCCGATGGGAGGGAGCATAGATGACAAGCAAGAGCGAGCTAGGCTTGGTGCAGATGTGGTGGGGGAACGGCAAGGGCAAGACGACGGCCGCCCTGGGGATGGCGGTGCGCGCGCTGGGGCGGGGGTTTCGCGTCCATCTCATTCAGTTTCTCAAAGGGGGCATCAAGGGCGTCGAGGCGTTTGAGGAGTACGGCGAACTGAAGGCCCTCAAGCGCTTTGAGAACTTCTCGTTTGAGCGCTACGGGATGCCCGAATGGCTCATCGGCAAACCCACCGAAGGGCACATTGAAGCTGGGCGCCAGGCATTAGCAGCCACAGCGCGCGCCCTCTCTTCGGGGCAGTACGATATGGTCATCGTTGACGAATGTCTCTATGCGGTGCAGCTGGGCGTGATTTCGTCTGAAGACTTGATTCGCGTGGTGAAGGGCAAGGCGCCTCACACCGAGTGCGTGCTGACGGGGAGCCACAAGAGACTTCCCGAGATCGAAGAGATCGCGGACTTAGTGACGGAGGTGCGCAAGATCAAGCACCCGTTTGATAGGGGGATCAAAGCTCGCTTGGGCACGGAATTTTAAGCCCTACGCCCAGTGCCCTATTCTCCTAAGGTGGCAACAACTCTAAATGAGAGGCGAAGCGGGGACGATACAGTGAGAAATGCTTGCGATCGTAAGTGAAGACTTTCCTGATCTTGTGCTTCTCACACAAGGCAAAGCACGTGGCATCCACAAAGCCGAAGCCTGCATCCTGATACTTCAGCTCAATCTCTAGGGCCGCCTTTAAGTCTTCCCGCTCTAACTCTAAGAGCTCAAAGACCCCTCTATGAACTGCCCCCCAAACCTTGTTAGCCACAGAGCGGCCTAACCGCGCTTCCAAGAGGAGCCAGCTTTCGGTCAGCACCGGCAGAGAAATAGCGAGGATCTCCTGGCCAACTATTGAACCGTAGAATCTCTTAGCTTGGCGGTGATTCTTATCGTTCCTATCCGCAAGAGCGTAGAGAGCGCCCGTGTCTACGAGGATCATGACGCAGTTCTCTTGCTGAAGAGCCGCTTTATGAGCTCCTCAGCCTCCTCAGAAGCGGCTTCTCCCTTGGGGCCCTCTCCGATGGCCACGAAGGAGAAGTAATCGTCCCTCGAAGAGTCACCCTTCAAGTAACGGCTCACCGCCTCACGAATCAACTCAGCCATGCTCCGCTCCTCCGCCTTTGCCCGCTTCCTAAGGAGCAGAAATTGCTCCTCTTCTAGATAAATCATGGTCTTCCTCATAGATATCCCCCTGCTTATTATATGACATATATGTCACTTTAGCAAAAGGCTTGAGTTATTGGACGAAGCCCCCGTAAATGGCTATGATAAAGCTATGACCAAAGCACTCTACCCTGGCAGCTTCGACCCCATCACCTACGGGCATATTGATATTATCAAGCGCGCCAAAAAGATCTTCGACGAGCTCATCGTCGCCGTGATGAGAAACCCCAATAAACCCATGCTCTTCTCGCTCGAGGAGCGCTACCAGCTCGTCAAGGAAGCCCTGCGCGAAGTAGGCCTTGACGACACGATCACAGTCATCGCTCACGATGGGCTCTTAGTAGACTTGGCGCGACAGCTGGGCGTCCACGCCGTCGTGCGAGGACTCCGGGCGAGCACCGACTTCGAGTATGAGTTTCAGTTGGCCCTCACCAACCGGGACTTGGACCCGGACTTTGAGAGCGTCTATCTCATGACCAGCCGAGAGTTCTCGTTCATCAGCTCGAGCATCGTGCGCCAAGTCAAAAGCTACGGGGGAGACGTCTCCCGCTTTGTCCCCAAGTGCGTCGAGCGCGCCCTCACCGAGAAGCTCTCTAAAAGCGCACCGTAAACAGCGGCGCCTGCACCTGAGGGATCTGAAAGCTTGTCGTCACCAGCGAATTGAACGCCACCGTCCCAAAGAATGCCGCGTAGAGAATGGGCAGGAAGACGCGAGTGACCGTGTAGATATCTTTGATCTCATCACGCAGATCCCAGCCGAAATTCTCCATCAAAAACTCTGAGACCTTGACGATGACCGCAGCATTGAGCCATCCTACCCATGATCCTACCATGGCAAAGAGATACGTGAAGATACAATAATTAGTTAAGATACAATCGAGCGGGGTGTCAAGGACGCCACGCCATATCCCCGCCGCGATGATCCCTGCGCTCGCTCCTAGCGGAAGCGTGATCGTATAGATCACAACCTGCATCGCGGCAAAGCCCAGGCCCTGACAGAGCTCAGGGTTGGGAGCCTCACGGCAGAAAGTCGTCACGTAAACAAGCTCGACAGTCGGCCCTCCAAGAAAGCCCCCCAGCAGCCCAAATGTGAACTCTTCCATGAAGAACTCGCTCGGACGAGCCTGCCCCCACACCTCCCCCGCGCCCCAGCACACCCCCAGCCCCACGCACGCCACGAGAAAGAATCTCTTCATAGACACTGTAGTTGTACCACCAACGGGCGCATCTTGTCAAATCCCCTGGGCTTCGCTATACTGCAAGCGTGGATCGCGCAGCGTTTGAGAAGCTCGTCTGGCAAGCCGTGGAGAGCTTGCCACGATTCTTTAAAGAGCGCCTCCAGAACGTCATGATCGTCATCGAGGACAAACCCGATCCTCCTGATGACTCTCTTTTGGGGCTTTATCAGGGCGTGCCCTTGACGGAGCGTTCAGTCTTCTCCCATCAGATCGAGCCCGATATCATCTATATCTTTCAGAAGAACATCGAAGCCATTGCTGGCAACGACCCTCAAGAGATTCGCCGCCAGGTGCGCATCACGGTCATGCACGAACTCGGGCACTACTTCGGCCTCGACGAAGAGCAATTAGCGGTCTTGGAAGACACCTAACCCCCTAAGGGGGAACCCCCCTCCCCGTGTCGGGGAGGGGTCGGGGGAGATGTCGAAGAGCTCGTTGCGCCGCACGTAGCTCAATAAGTGATCTTCGATATATTGCGTCTGGGTGCGATAGCATCGGATCGCTTGGTATTTGCGTTCGATCTGATGAGGGCGCAGCTCATGCACGAGCCAGTGAGTATGATCTCTCAGGGAGCGCGGGGGCACCAAGGGCTTGTCGAAACATCTCCCCAGAGGGAACGGCCATGCCCCATAGTGGATGAGATAGTGCCGCAGCTGAGGAGCAAGCCCAAGCTCGCGCACCACCGCATGCACGAAGAGAGAGACCGCCTGGTGATCGCCGTGGCGATCCCGCGGATGGGGAAGATAGATGAGTTGAGGACGTTCGTCAGTGAAGATCTCCGCAAGATCTGTCAGCAGGGCTTCGCGGGTGTAGGGGGCCCCGGGCCGATAGGCCCACTCATAGGGGACGGCGCAAACTTTCGTGTAGCGTGATCTATAAGGGCTTTCAGAGAGATGCGCCAACCCCCGATCGGGATACCCCAAAGCGATGACGCGCTTCTCGTGAACCCCAAGGGTCCGTAATGCATCGAGAGACTCGCGATAGCGCCGCTCCCCCAACCGCAAGAAGTGCCGAGGGGGCAGGAGCAGCCCACGGCGCTGCCCATCCCCACACGTCACCAGAAGCACTTTGACGACGTGCCCCTTGCGCAGATGCTCTTGGATGACTCCCCCTGTCGCCAGCGCTTCATCGTCGGGATGGGGGGCGATCACCAAGACGCGCGGAGCACGCCTCTTAGAGGACCGCGACATGGCGTGGCAGAGCGATCTCTAAGACGTGGGAGATCTCTTCGACGAACTCAAAGCGCAGCGCTTCCCTGACGTTCTGCGGCAGCTCTTCCAAGTCTTTCTCGTTGCGCTTGGGCAAGATCACTGTTTTGATGCCCGCGCGGTGGGCCGCCAAGACCTTTTGGCGAATCCCTCCCACGGGGAGGACCTTGCCGCGCAACGTGATCTCGCCGGTCATCGCCAGATCGGGCTGCACGGGGGTATCCGTCAGCAGCGAAGCGAGCGCCGTTACGATCGTCACCCCGGCCGAGGGCCCGTCTTTGGGGATCGCCCCTTCGGGCACGTGGATGTGTATATCGTGATTCGAGAAGAAATCCGGATCGATCCCCAGCTGCTCGGCGTTGGCGCGGATGTAGCTGAGGGCCGCTTGGGCGGACTCGCGCATCACCTCGCCGAGCTGCCCCGTGAGCTTCAGCTCGCCCTTGCCCTTCATCTTCGTCGCCTCGATGAAGACGATATCGCCCCCCGCTTGGGTGACCACCAGCCCAATGGCCACACCCGACTTGGTGAGGCGCTCGGCGACCTCGGAGAAGTAGCGCGGCGGCCCCAGGAGCTTCGTCAAATCTTGGGGTTGGATGAAGCGCTTTGTGCGATCCTTCTTCTCCGCAACCGCTACAGCGATCTTGCGGCAGATCGCGCCGATCTCCCGCTCAAGATTGCGCACCCCGGCTTCGTGCGTATAGTCTCGGATGATCTGGCGCAGCGCCTCATCGCTGAACTCCACTTGATGAGCCCGCAGGCCGTGCGCCTTGATCTGCTTGGGGATGAGATATTTCTGAGCGATCTGCACTTTCTCGTCTTCGGAGTAGCCGGGAAGCTCCAGCACCTCCATGCGGTCGAGCAGCGGCGCGGGGATCGTATAGAGCACGTTCGCGGTCGTGATGAAGAGCACGCGCGATAGATCGAACGGGACATCTAAATAGTGATCAGTGAAGTTGCTGTTCTGTTCAGGGTCGAGGACTTCCAAGAGGGCTGCCGCGGGGTCGCCCCGGAAGTCGCTGCTCATCTTATCGATCTCATCGAGCATGAAGACGGGGTTCTTCGAGCCCGCCCTTCGCAGCCCTTGGATAATGCGCCCAGGCAGCGCTCCTACGTAAGTGCGCCGGTGCCCGCGGATCTCGGCCTCGTCGCGCACGCCCCCAAGCGAGATGCGCACGAACTTCCTCCCCAACGCCCGCGCGATCGAGCGCCCAAGTGAAGTCTTCCCCACCCCCGGCGGCCCAACTAAGCACAAGATGGGCCCTTTCATATCTTTCTTGAGCTTGAGGACTGCTAAGTACTCCAAGACGCGCTCCTTCACTTTCTCTAAGTTGTAGTGATCTTCGTCGAGGATCTGGCGGGCCCGCGCAATATCGAGCATATCTTTTGTGGCCTTGGACCACGGCAGCGCGATCAGCCAATCCAAATACGTGCGCGAGACCGTGTATTCGGCCGAGCTGGGGTGCATCTGGGCGAGGCGCTCCAGCTCCCGCAGGGCTTCTTTCTCGACGTCCTTGGGCATCTTGGCGCGCTTGATCTTGCGGCGCAGCTCTTCGATCTCCGGGCCCTCCTCTTCGCCGAGCTCTTTCTTAATCGCTTCGAGCTGCTCGCGCAGGATGCGCTCTCGGGTAGACCGCCCGATCTCTTCTTGGACGCGGGTGTGGATGCGCGAGCCCACCTCGAGAATCTCGTTCTCTTCTTCAAGCAAGCGCAAGACGAGCACGAGGCGCTCCTTGACGTTGAGCGTCTCCAGGACGTGCTGCTTGGCTTCAGCTTCGATATCGAGATTCGCCGCGATGAAGTCGGCCAACTGCCCCGGATCGGTTATGCTGGAGGCCATCGTGTGGATCTCCATCTGGGGGTTGGGCAGGAGCGAGAGCATCTTGTGGAAGAGCCCGATCACTTGCTTGCTGAGGGCTTCGGTTTCGATATCCTTCTCGACGACGGACTCCAAGGGGCGGACCTTGGCCATGAGATACGGCGTCTCCTGGGTAAAGATCTCTACAGCGAAGCGGTGCAGCCCCTGGACCCACAGCACCAGAGCGCTTGGGGGGGTCTTGGTCACGCGAGCGATCCGGCAGATCGTGCCAATCTGATAGAGATCTTTGGGGGTGGGATGCTCGATGGTGGGGTCGCGCTGGGTGAGCACGCCGATGATCTTTGTGCCGGCGAGGGCATCTTCGACCAAGCGGATCGAGCTTTCGCGGCCCACGGCCAACGGCAGGAGCGAATGGGGGAAGACCACGGTGTTTTTGAGGGGCAAGATCGCCAAGATCTCCGGGAATTGGGTCTTCTCCGGCTCAGCCAGTTCAAAGCCCGCTGGAGTCATCATAAGAGAATTTTACTTTCACCCCGAAGAGCTTGTCAAGCAGCTCTTGCCGAAGCCGTTTCTGTGTAGTATAACAATCTCTATGCAGACCCTGAGCGCGGAGACGGTCGTAGCCCTGCTCACGTTCTTCGGGTGCTTCTATGGGTATCACGCGGTCTATTTTTATATCTCTCGTCGGCGCACCCAGGCCACGCGTAAGGGCCGGATGCGCCAGGCCGTCGCCGGGGCCCTCATGCACGCCATCGAGCAGGATGACCACTTGCTCGTCGTGCACCAGCTGCGCAATATCATTATGTCCGTGACGTTTCTCGCCTCGGCGAGCGTGCTGTTGTTGAGCTTCATTATCAGCTTCAGCGGCGTCTGGGAGACGATCATCGAATTGCCACAACTGCCAAGCCGCGGGCTGCGCCCTCAAGATTACCCCATCTGGACGATTATCTTTACGCTGGCCGTCTCGTTCTTCAGCTTTCTCGTGGCGCTGCGCTATTTCAATCTCTTATCGGTGCTGATCAGCGCTCCGCCCCAAGCCCTCCACGAGATGGAGGGCACCGAGCCCTTGAAATATTTAACAGATCTGTTCATGCGCGGCAGCGACAGCTATACTCTCGGCCGTAGGGGGTTCATCTACAGCGTCGTGGCGTCCGTGTGGTTTTTTAACGTCTGGGTCTTTATCGCGGTGACGGTGCTTGTGACCGTGTGGGTGGCGATCTTCGATCGCTAGGGAGAATATAGAGATCTGAGCGGTCAATCCCCAGCTGCACCACATCGCCCTCGTGGAGGGCTTGATCGAGCGAGGACGCTCTCACTATGAGCGCAGTGCCGCTCACATCTACGTGGAGCCAGAGGGCATCTCCGGCAAACTCCATCGCGATGATCTTTCCCGAGAGCGTATAATCTGCAGACTGATTGAGGCGAATCCGCTCAGGTCGCACGAGCACGTGCTTGGCGTCTGCGCCCACGAGCTCCCCTGGGAGGATATTCCCCCGGCCAATGAAGCGCGCCACAAACTCCGTCGCCGGGGTGTTGTAGACTTCTCTGGGGGTTCCGATCTGCTCCAGATGAGCGACGCTCATGACCGCGACGCGATCCGCGACGGCAAGAGCTTCTTCTTGGTCGTGGGTGACGTAGATCGTGGTGATCTTCAGGGTTCTTTGAATCTTTTTGATCTCAAGGCGCAGGCGCTCGCGCAGCTTCGCGTCGAGGGCGCTTAAGGGTTCGTCCAGCAAGAGCACTTGTGGGTTGGGGGCGAGCGCCCGCGCGAGCGCCACCCGCTGCTGCTGCCCCGCGGACAGCTCCGAGGGCATTCGGTCCTCTAGCCCGGAAAGCCCCACAAGCTCCAACAGCTCGCGCACCCGCCAGGCTTCGCCTGGACCGGACGTCTTCGCCAGCCGATGGCTGGCGAAGGCGAACAGTCCAGACGAAGTCTGGAACTTCAGCCCATAGGCGACGTTCTGGAAGACCGTCATGTGCGGGAAGAGCGCATAGTTCTGAAAGACTAAGCCGATCCCGCGCCGCTCCGGCGGCACCCCCAGCACGCTCTGTCCGTCAAAGAGAATATCTCCAGCATCTGGGGTCTCAAAGCCTGCGATCAATCTCAGCAATGTAGTCTTGCCGCACCCACTGGGTCCCACAAGAGCGACTAATTCCCCGTCGCCCACTTCGAGCGAGACGTTCTCAAGAGCAATTGTCGTGCCAAAACGCTTGGTGACATCTTTGACCGTGACGCGCATATTAGAATCTGAGGGCCCGTTCCCCCCAGCGCTCTAATAGTATAAATGCTATCGCCGAGACGGCAATCATCACGACGCTCATGGCACTGGGGGCTCCCAGGGAGTGCTGGCTGAGAAATCTATACACAGCGACGGGCATGGTGGAAAGCCCCGGCCGGGCGAGCATCAGCGTGGCGCTCATCTCGCCCAAGCTGAGCGCGAACGCAAAAACCGCCCCGGCGATCAGCCCCGTGGCGACCAAGGGCAGCTCGATATCGCGCAGCACCCGAAAGCGCCCCGCCCCAAGGCTGCGAGCCATCTCCGTGAGCCGCACATCGAGGCTCTCTAAGATCGGCACGAGCGCCCGCACAATGAACGGAAAGATGATCACAGCGTGCGCGATGATCACAGCTGTTGCTGTGCCCACTAAGCGCAGCGGCGGCGCGTTGAACGCCCGCAGGAGCGCGAACGCTAAGACAATTGACGACGTGGCCAAGGGGGCCATCAAGAGCGTATCAACCAGACTTCGTCTGGACTGTACACCTTGCCGCCTTCGGCGGCAAGACGAACGGTCCAGGCGGAGCCTGGCGATCACATACGCGAAGATCAGCCCCAACGGCACAGCGATCGCTGTCGCCCCCAGCCCAAAGATCAAACTGTTCACAATCGCTCGTAAGGGGGAATCCCCCACGAGCGCCTCGTAGTTTGGCGTGAAGATATACGAATACCAACGAAGGGTCCAACGCGCCCCTTCGGCTGTCTCCTCTCGCAGCGAGTCCACCACGATAGCTGCCACCGGCCCGACAAAGAGGATCACGCTGATGAGCACGTAGAGCCATACTAAGAGCTTCGTCGGGCGCAGGAGGTCTCTGACCCCGGCGAAGAGCGGCGCGGTGGGCCGCGGCCGGAGCTGCTCCGTCTGGCGCGCCAAGCTCCCCTGCAGGCGCAGATAGAGATACGTCACGGCCAGCGAGAGCACAAGCCCCACGAGCGCCAGCGCCGCGCCGATCTTATAGTTCACAAACTGGGGATCGAGCCGCGTGACCACCCTCGTATAGATCTCGACTTCGATCGTTGAGAACCGTCCGCCGCCCACAGAGAGCACGATGGGAAAGCTCAGAAAGCAGAAGATAAACACTAAAGCCGCGCCGCTGAGCAGCCCCGGCAGGATCATGGGCAGAGTAATATCTTTAAAGACGAAGAAGCGCGAAGCTCCAAGAGCTCGCGCGCTCTCCTCGTAGCGTGGGTCTAAGCGTTCCCAAGCGGCGTGCACCGTGCGCGTGATGATCGGAGCGTTATAAAAAGCGTGCGCAAGCACGATCCCCGTCAACGAGTACATAATGGGCAGGGGCGGCTCGCTCAGCCCAAAGAGATGCATCAAGAGCTGATTGAGATAGCCATTGCGCCCGAAGAGCAGCGCAAACCCCAGCGCCACCGTGATCGCCGGCAGCACGAAGGGCACGATCGTCAGCGCGCGCACGATTCTCTTGAGGGGGAAGTCGTAGTGCGTCAAGATAAACGCCAAGGGCAGCCCCAGCGCGATGCTCGCCAAGGTGCTCAGCAGCGCCTGCCAGAGCGTAAAGAGAATGACATGGCGAAAGTAGTCGTCGGTGAGGACCGCCCAGAGAAACTCCAGCGAGAAGGCGCCGTCTTTGGTGAGGCCCTCGCGCAACAAGTTGGCGATGGGCCCGTAGAAGAAGACGACTAAAAAGAGCACGGGGAGGGCAAGCAGCAGCTGCTCCCCTCCCCATCTGCGCATGTTCACAAACTACCGTCCTGTGACGACCAAGCGGGCCCACTCATCGAGCCAGCGATCCGCATTCTCGGAGACCACATCTAGGGGTATCATCACCGGGCTTGGCGGGATGACCGCACAGGTGCGCCACTTGTCGGGAAGCTGCGCCTGAGAGTTGACCGGGAACATCACTTCGGTGTCGGGGAGCTTCTCTTGGACTTCAGGCGAGAGCAAGAAATTTATAAACTCTCGCGCGAGCGTGGGGTTGTCGGTGCCCTTGATGACGCTCGCCCCAAAGATCGTGCGATACCCTTGAGAATTAAGCAGGAGCGGCTTATAGCGCGCATCGAAGCACTCATCCGTAGAGAAACTCACGACCATCGGGGCTTCGCCCTTGGTGAAGAGCTTGTACGCGGCGCTCCAGCCCGGCTGAATCGTCAAGATCGAGGGCAGCAATCTCCTCCAGTAGTCGAGATATTTGCCCTCGCCGTAATTATAGATCGTCCAGAACAAGAACGACTGACCCACGCTCGAAGTGAGGGCGTTCTGCACGATGAGCTTCTTCTGGTACTGGGGCTTGGTGAGGTCTTCAAACGTCTTGGGCAGCTCTTCGGGCTTGAGCTTGGTGCTGTCGTAGACGAGCGTGATGAAGCCGTGCTCGTAGGGGACGATCGTGAGATCGGGGTCGAGCAGTAAGTCTTTCGGGACGGATCGAAGATTGGGGATCTCCTCGGGCTTGAGTGGCGTGAAGAGCCCGAACTTCTTCGCTCGTGGGACGTCGTTGACTTCGCCGAGGAAGAGATCAGCGGGGGTGCCCCCCGAGATCGTCTCGTTGACCAAGCGCGCGAACATGGCGCGGCTCGGCCCCGTGGCCACAAATTCGACCTCAATGCCGGGATGCTGCTTCTCGAACTCGGTCTTGATGAACTTCGCCGGTCCCCACGCGACGAAGCTCTCATACGTATAGACGACGAGCTTAGAGCCCTCGCTGATCTGGGCAGACGAGCTTCCCCAGGCCAGCCCCAATCCGATGCACAGCGCGACGAGCACTGCGCGACGCAGCATGATAGATCCCTCCTGTAGAGTTTCTTGGGAGAGATCTCGGGAGGAGTGCTGAAAGTTCCCTACGCCGGCATTACCCGGATCAGGTTCGAAGGGTCGGTCTCGGAGTAGAGACCCTCTCAGCCCGGTTCCCCGAGCTCCCCTGTACACTTAGAGTATAGTGATCGCAATGGGTCTTGTCAAGGAGCCAGAGCGTGCAACAGCTCCGCTTTCAGGGCGACGAAGTCCGCGTGGGTCGGGTCGCGCGGGCGCTTGAGCGCCACCGCGAGCGCAGTCTTCACATGCGCCGGGCGCTCCGAGAGCACATAGACTCTATCAGCAAGCGTGAGGGCCTCCTCGACGTCATGGGTGACAAAGAGCGTCGTCTTGGGGAATTGCTCTCGGGTTTTGAGGAGCCATGCGTGCAGCTCGGCGCGCGTGAGGGCATCGAGCGCCCCGAAGGGCTCATCGAGCAACAGTATCTCTCTCTGGGAGAGGAGCGTGCGGATGAGCGCGACGCGCTGGCGCATCCCCGCCGAAAGCTGCGCAGGATAGAGATTCTCAAATCCGGCAAGCCCAAACTCTACAAAGAGCTGCCGCGCGCGGGCTTCAGCTTCTTGTAAGTCTTCCCCCGCGATCTCCGGGCCAAGCAGCGCGTTTTTGAGCGCCGTGCGCCAGGGCAAGAGCAAGTCCTTCTGGTGCATATAAGCGACATGGGATCGGGCATGCGGCACAGGAGCCCCGTCAAGATAAATCTCTCCCGAATCTGGAGAGAGCAGCCCAGCGATGATGTGCAAGAGGGTGGTCTTGCCGCAGCCGCTGGGGCCAATGAGGGCGACAACCTCCCCATGCTGGACTTCCAAGTCGATCCTGTCCAGCACGGGCAGCGGAGCCCCATCGCGAGTGAAGCTCTTGCGGATGTGCACGAGCTTGAGATGGGCCGATGTATTCATTTCCAAGGGCGCGACTTGCGCTGAGGTAGCTCTTTGTTCTATGATACTACGTCTCGAACCGAAACGACAATGAACGGCATCACACACCCGGCTGTAGAAAAGTATCTCTACGAGCTTTTGCCCCCGCGCGACCCGCTTCTTGCTCGCCTCGAACAAGAAGCCCAAGAGCGCGATATCCCCATCGTCGGCCCGCTCGCTGGAAGGCTGCTCGCGCTGCTCGTGCGCCTGACACGAGCTAAAAAAGTTCTAGAGATCGGCACAGCTATCGGATACTCCACGATCTGGCTGGCGCGGGCCTGCGCTCCGAACGGTCGAGTCGTCACCATCGAGTACAACGAACAAATAGCCCAAGAAGCCCGGAGAAATATCTCCGAAGCGGGGCTAGGTCGCCGCGTCCGCGTGCTCGTCGGCGACGGCATGGATCTCGTGCCCACCCTGCGCACAAAGTTCGACTTTCTCTTTCTGGACGCAGAAAAACATCAGTATAGGGCTTTGCTCGAGTTGGCCCTGCCCAAGCTCACACGCGGCGCGCTCATCGTCACCGACAACGTGCTGTGGAGCGGCCGCGTCGCTCAGAGCGATCCCGATGAAACAACCCAAGCTATCCGAGCGTTTAACGAATACGTGCATAATCATCCGGCCCTGGAGACAGTGATCGTCCCTCTGCGCGACGGCCTGGCGCTCAGCCGCACGCGCTAGCGCGCGTGCTTGTGCGTCTCAAAGAGGCGCACCCCGGCAAGAATAATAAGCACGATGACCGTGGAGATCGCCGCCAAGAGATACTCGCCCACCCCGGCGGCCATCCCGATCGCCGCCACGGCCCACAATCCCGCCGCGGTCGTCAGCCCGCGCACGACCTCCCCCTCGCGGAAGATCGTGCCCGCGCCCAAAAAGCCAATCCCCACCACGATGTTCGCCGCGAGCCGCGCGGGGTCAGCCTGCGGCCCAAATGCCTCAAGCGACAGCACGGTAAAGAGCGCGGACCCAAACGCCACAAGCATATACGTCCTCAATCCTGCCGGGCGCTGCGCCCGCTCCCGCTCCCACCCCACAAGCGCCCCAAGCAGCGCCGCCACCACCAACCGCGCCGCTACTTCCCAGCTCAGCTCCATAAGAGCTATTCTCACCGAAATGCCGTTCCCTTGTCAAGCGCTTTTGGCTGCGGCATCTGGCGCATTCCCTGCCGAGCCCATCTCACCGCCGCCTGCGCTAAGATATCAAGCGCATCATAGACCGGCCCTGGGAAATCATCTGGGCCGACTACAAGCGAGAGCTCTGTACAGCCCACAATCAGGGCTTGGGCGCCGCGCTCGTGCAAGCGCGCTGCGATCGCGCGCAGATCGCGCCGCATCGCCCCGTCGAGCGCGCCGCCTTTGATCGCGTAGATGATCTCCATCACTCGAGCTTGATCATCTGGAAAGGGTGTTAAGACTTCTATCCCGTGGGGGGCGCACGCGTCGTGATAGAGCCGGGTTCGGACCGTCGTCTCCGTAGCGAGCAGCCCCACGCGCGGCTCGGTGATGACTTTAGCGGTTTCCGCGATCATATCTATAAACGGGATGCGCACGGCCCTTCTCAGATAGGGCAGGAAGACATGCGCGGTGTTGCAGGGCATGGCGATGAAGCTCGCGCCCATCTTCTCGAGCCTTCTTGCGCTGCGGCACAGCGCCGGGCGGGGGTCGGGCCCACCGTTCACAAGAAACGGCCCACGATCTGGAATTTTTGGGTTATTGTCAATCACAATGGGAATGTGATCTTGATCACGCTGCGCAGGCGTGTACGCCACGATGCGCCGGAAGAGCTCGACCGTTGCCGCCGGCCCCATGCCTCCCAAGATCCCAATAGTCACAGCATTCACCAGACTTCGTCTGGACTGTACACCTTGCCGCCTTCGGCGGCAAGACGAACGGTCCAGGCGAAGCCTGGACAGGCGTCCCGCCCCCCGCGGGAGTTGGTCTTCTGCAGAAGGGTCGAACTCTCTTGGGAGAATCCCCCCAGAGAGTTTATACTGATACTCGATATGCGCCCGTATATGGCGGAGGCCATCGTGGACCTCAAGCAGCTGGCTCAGAACATCGCCGTGGTGCGCGCCCGCGTCGGCGAGCGCATAAAGATTCTCTTCCCTGTCAAGGCCGACGCCTACGGGCACGGGGCGGTCGCCGTCGCTCACGCGGCAGAGCGAGCCGGCGTGGACTACTTTGGCGTTGCTAATATTGCTGAGGCGCAAGAGCTGCGCGCATCCGGCATCAAAGCCCCCATTCTCATCTTGGCTTCATCGCGCATCGCCCATATCGCAGAATTGGTGCGCACCGACGTGGACATCACTCTATCGAGCGTAGAGTTCGCTCAAGCGCTCGCCGCCGAAGCGCAGCGCCAGGGACGCAGAGTGCGCGTCCAAGTGAAGGTGGACACGGGGATGGGGCGCAACGGCGCGCTCCCCAAAGATGCCCTCCGCATCTGTCGCGCCATAGCCCAGATGAAGTCCCTCGAATGCACCGGGATCTTCTCACACTTCGCGTGCTCCTACAGCGAGCAGCCCGAAGACCAGCAGTTCACCCGCCAGCAGATCGCTGTCTTCAATGAGCTGCTTGAACAGTTGGATCGGGAGAATATCCTGCCCCCCTTGCGGCACATCGCCAACAGTTCGGGGTTAGTTCAGTATGAGCGCGAGGTGACCACGGGGTACTACAATATGATCCGCCCGGGGATCTTGCTCTACGGGTATCCTGAAGTCCGGCGCCCGTGGACGGAGCCCATCAAGCCCATCTTGCGAGTGCGCAGTTGGATCGTCACGGAGAACAAGCTCCCCGCGGGGAGCTTCATCGGCTACGGGCGGCGCTTCCAGACGAAGCGCGCCTCTCGCATAGTCACGATCCCGGTGGGCTATGCCGACGGGGTGATCTGGCTGCTGGCCAACGTCGGCGAGGTGATCATTCACGGAAGGCGAGCTCCCATCGTGGGTGCGATCTCGATGGATCAGATCACCGTTGATGTCACCGACATCCCCGAGGCTCAAGTCGGCGATGAAGTCGAGTTGATTGGCCCTCAGATGACGGCGGAAGAGATCGCGCGCAAGATCGGGGCCAACTTCACGGAAGTGGTGCTCACGGCGCTCTCCAAGAGGGTCGTGCGCACTTATAGCAGCTAAGCGCGCTCGACCCGCGCCGCGCACGCCTTCACCTCGGTAATGCCACAGATGGGGTCTATCGCGTCATTCGTTAAGAGATTCGTCGGGCTCTCGGCGTAGTGCATGGGCATCCAGATCACCCCTGGCGCGATCTCGGTGATCTTCGCTTTCACGATCAGCTCGCCGCGGCGCGTCGCAACCCTCACGCGATCCCCCTCACTAATGCCCAGGCGCTTGGCGTCTGTCGCGCTGATCTGAACGTAGTTTTCTGGCTCAGCTCGGCCCGCCTTCGTCCTGCGGGACATCGTGCCCGCGTTGTACTGCATGAAGCTCCGCCCCGTGGTCAGGATGAACGGATATTCTGCGTCGGGTTCTTCTGCCGGCGGGCGATACTCAACGGCCGACAAGCGCCCTTTGCCGCGAGCAAACCCTCCCACGTGCAACGTCGGCGTCCCCGGATGGGTCTCATCGGGGCAGGGCCACTGCAGCCCGTTGTGCTCCTCCAGACGCTTATAAGTCATCCCGGCATAGATGGGCACAAGCCGTCTGATCTCTTCGAAGATCTCTTCAGGGCTTTGATAGCTCATTCTGTACCCCAATCGCTGAGCGAGCTCGCAGAGGATGACCCAATCGGGCTTGCTCTCGCCAATGGGCTCGATCGCCTTGCGCACCCTCTGGACACGACGCTCGGAGTTGACGAACGTCCCGTCTTTTTCGGCAAAGCTCGCCGCCGGGAGGACGACGTGGGCGAACTCGGCCGTCCTCGTCATAAAGATATCTTGGACGATGAGCAGCTCAAGCGACTGCAGAGCGCGCTCGACTTTCTTCGTATTGCCTTCGCTCAGAGCGACGTCTTCGCCGATACAGTAGAGCCCTTTGAGCTTGCCCTGGAGCGCCCGATCCCACATGTGCGAGCAATACAAGAATAAAAAGCTTTCGCTGGGTCCCTGCGGGACGGGAAGCTTCACTCCCCAGGCGTGCTCGAACTTGCGGACGACTTCGGGGTCGGTCCACTTCTGATAGCCCGGAAGGGACTCCGGGCGCACCATATCTGTGGCACCCTGGACGTTATTCTGGCCGCGCAGCGCATTGAGCCCGCCGCTCTTGCGCCCCATGTTGCCTGTGATCATCGCTAAGTTTGCTAGAGCGAGGACGTTATCTACTCCGGTGCGGTGCTCTGTGACCCCGATGCCATAGGCGATGCTCGCGGGCTTCTCGCGGGCGTAGAGCTCGGCGGCTTGACGGATGAGGGCCGCCGAGACCCCCGTAATGGGCGCGACGCGCTCCGGAGCGTAGGCGCGTACGGTCTCTTGGAATCTCTCGAAATTCTCGCAGTGCTCCGCGATAAATCGTTCGTCGTGAAGATTGTGCTCAAGAATATGATGGGCCATAGCATTGAAGAGCGCCACTTCAGAGCCGGGGCGGATCATCAAGTGCAAGACAGGAACTCCAAGACGCTCGGCCTCTTTGACGACCTCGGTCTTGCGCGGGTCAATGACGATGAGCTTGGTGCCGTTGCGTAAGGCCGGCTTCATCCAGACCGACCAGATAATGGGGTGCGAGCCGGCGGGATTGGCCCCAACGATCATCAAGACTTTGGGGCCGGGATTGAGAAACTCTGAGATCGCGTTGGACATGGCGCCGGTGCCCATGACCATGCTGAGCCCTGTGACGGTCGCCGAGTGACAGATTCTTTGACACTGATCTATGTTATTTGTCCCCAAGACGGCGCGCGCGAACTTCTGGGCGAGATAGTTCTCCTCGACCGTGGCGCGCGTCGAGCTGATCACGGCGAGGCTGTCGCGCCCATAGGTGCTCTGTAAACGCCTGAACTCTCGGACGATATAGTCATACGCCTCATCCCAACTGACTTCAATGAGTCTTCCATTCTTGCGCAGCAGGGGGGTTTTGAGACGATCAGGGTGGTGGACGAACTCGTGAGCTGTCGCCCCCTTGGGGCAGAGCGTGCCCTTGCTGATGGGGTGATCTTTATCGGGCTTGAGTCCAACGAGCTGGCCGTTGTTGGCTTGCAAGATAAGCCCGCAGCCGACGCCGCAGTAGGGGCAGATCGTTCTCACTTCGCGCATGAGCCTCGACCTCCTGTATCATCCTAGCATATCGCGCCATGCTGAGCAACAAGAAGTGAGCCGGCGGATCTCCTTGACCTGAGCCCTCCCATCTGGTACTCTTTCATACGATGGCGTGCATCACGTTGCTCAGCGATTTTGGCTCAGCCTCAGGATACCCGGCGGCGATGAAGGGCGTGATCCTCTCGCTCTCTCCGTCGGCCCAGATCGTTGACATCAGCCACGACGTGGAGCGCCATCACATCCGGGCCGGGGCGTTCCTGCTGTGGATGGTCGCGCCCTATTTCCCGGAGGGGACCGTGCACTGCGCCGTCGTTGACCCCGGCGTGGGCAGCTCGCGCCGCCCCTTAGTCATAGAATCGGGAGGACAGTTCTTCGTCGGCCCCGATAATGGCCTGCTCATCCCCGCAGCCGAGCGCCTTGGCAAACCGAAAGTCCATCATATCCAGAACGAGAAGTACCTCCGCCCAGAAGTCTCACGGACGTTTCACGGGCGGGATATCTTCGCCCCGGTCGCCGCTCATATCGCTGCGGGACTCCCCATCGGGGAGCTTGGCCCACAGATCACAGATTTTGTCAAGCTTTCGTTTGGGGAGGGCCGCCGAGCAGGGCGGGTCCTTGAGGGCGAGATCATCTATATTGACACCTTCGGCAACGTGATCACGAATATCCCTGGGACGCTGCTTGAGGGGATCGCCCCTGGGAGTCTCCTCGTGGTCGAGGTCTCCACAAAAGTCGCGTCCGCGCGCGCTGTCCAGACCTACGCCGAGGGCGACCAAGGCGAACTCCTCGTCATCGTGGGCAGCCACGGCCAAGTCGAGATCGCTACCAATCTTGGGAGTGCCGCCGCACGATTGCGCGCCCATGTGGGCGAGACCGTGCTCATTACCCCAAAGCTATGACCATAGACACAGAGAGAATCTTCCAAGAGCACCCCTTCGCCCGCACGATCTTAGAGAGATTGCTGGAAGCGGGCTACCAAGCCGTCATGGTCGGAGGGGTCGTGCGCGACGCCCTGCGCGCGCAGTTCGAGGGCGACGACGAGTTCATCCCCGAGGAAGTAGACATCGCGACCGCAGCCCATCCCGATGAGATCAAAAAGATCTTGCGCGACTTTCGCATCGTAGAGGTGGGCGAAGCGTTTGGCGTCGTGCTCGTCGTCGCTCCCGACGGGCGCTCCTACGAAGTTGCGACATTTCGCACGGAGGGCGAGTACGACGGGCGCTGGCCCGCAACGGTGAAGCTCGTGCGCTCCCTCGACGAAGACCTCGCTCGCCGCGATCTGACCATAAACGGCCTGGCGGCCACTCTCGATGGGACCGTCATTGATCGCGTGGGTGGCCTCGAAGACCTCAAGGCGAAAGTCATTCGGACTATCGGTGACCCCAACACGCGCTTCTCTGAAGATTATTTGAGAATCTTGCGGGCGATCCGCTTCGCATGTGTGCTCGACGGGACGATCCTCCCTGAGGTCAGCCAAGCCATGAGAAAGCACAAAGAAGGGCTCAAGAAGATCTCGGCCGAGCGCATCCGCGAAGAGTTCTTAAGAATTCTTTCGACACCCCGCGCATCACGAGGGATAGAGCTGCTCGACGAGCACGGCATCGTAGAGCTTCTCCTACCCGAGCTTGCCCAGTGCAAGGGGGTGCCCCAGCCCGAAAAGTACCATCCCGAAGGCGACGTCTACACCCACACGCTCCTAGCCCTTCGATGCGCTGATAAGATCGTGCGCGATCCACTGGTGAAGTTCGCTCTGTTAGTGCACGACGTGGGCAAGCCTGTCGCGTTACAAAAAAATAACTATGAGCACGCGGGGGGCCACGAGGTGATCGGCGAGCAGATGGCAGAGAGAATCTGTCGTCGGCTGCGCTTCAGCACCGAGGAGATGAGACTGATAAAATTCTTGGTGCGGGAGCACCTGCGCATCGGGAAGTTCCATAAGATGAGCCCCGGCAAGCGCGCGACGCTCCTTTCGACGCACGAGAACAAAAGCGCCCCCTTCGAGCGCCCCGCGGCGCGCTTCCCGTACTTCGCTAAGCTTGTGGAGCTTATGATCTGCGACTGTGAGGCCAGCGCGCATCGCGCATCGGGGTGGCTCCCAGTCGTCCAGGAGCTTCCCCCGCTGCTGGTGCGCCTCAGAGAGCTTGCCGAGCGCGAGCGCGCGCGCAAGCTCCTCGATGGCCATGACTTACTCCAGATGGGGCTCTCCCCCGGCCCGCGCATCAGAGAGATCTTGGACGCCGTCTACGACCAGATCTTCTCTGGGAAGATCACGACCCGCGAGGAAGCGCTCGCCTTGGCTCAGCAGCTTCTCTCCACCTCTCACCTCACCCGTTCCCTCTCCGCAAGCGGAGAGGGTCAGGGTGAGGTTGGAAGCCCCCTGCCCGTGTGATATAATGAACATGCCAGAAGAAAGGGGGACCGGGTCAGTCCTTCTCAGCGCTAAAGTCCCCCATTCCTCTCACCACCCTAAGGAGGACTACCCGGTCCCCGCTTCTGGTTGCGCTTGACGCCCGTTGCCAAAGAGCGTGTTGAGCAGATGGACTAACCCCATGCCGATCGCCGTCCCAAGGGCGATCCCCTCCATGCTCCCCTCAAATTTGGGCTGGGTATAGCCGCAGTTGGGACAGAGCAGATATGTCTTCCCCCCGCTCTCGTCAATCTTGATCGTATTGAGTTCATTCTTGCAGATGGGGCAATGAGTGGGGTTGAGGACGGACTCAGGCAGGCGGCTCACCCCCTTACGCATAAGGGCTAGCTCCGCCTCCTTGGCGTTAATGTACACCCACGCCGGCACCTTGATCGTCTTGTAGGCCTCTGGGTCCTTGACCATCATAGTTCCGTCACCAAGGTTACCTTTGTCTGCTATGTAGAATTATAACCATTGTGTTATTATAGCTATAGTATCAGAGTATCCACGGTCGCATTATACACATTTTCCACCAAGTTGTCAAGTCCCCCCCACCTTGGGGCTAAAAGTGCTTAAAATACCCCTAGCGAGCGATCGCCTGAATCTTCTCCCTCAGCCCTTCGTAGAAGCTCACAAACGAGAGCGCCTGCTCAAGGTCTATCCAAGCGACCGACTCTATCTCATCGGGGGCTGGGGAAAAACGCTCGTGCTCAAGCTGCACTTCGTAGAAGAACGTGTGCCAATGATAATTGGTCTTCCGCCCCAAGCGCGATTCCGTCCCCAAGAATCGGACGATCTTGCACGGGACTCCGGTCTCTTCGCGCGTCTCGCGCAGGACTGCCTCCTCGGGGGTCTCCCCATAGCCAACAAAGCCCCCTGGCAAGGTCCACTGCCCGGCGTTATACCCCCGCTTGGGCTTGACCATCAAGAGCTTCCCTTCTTTGAGAATGATAGCTTTTACCGTTAAGCGGGGGAGAGTGGCGCTCACCGCTAATCTCACCAGGGGCAGGGCCTCATCCAGCCCGGGGATCTTCTCCTTATGCCACCAATCTTCGGGATGGATGTTCAGATGGGGCTTGCAGTAGTGCACCCTCTCCCCAGAGATCTGCATGGTGTGCACGATCTCAAAGTCGCAGGGGATCTCCGCCCGTGATGTGGGGAAGCGCAGCCGCCCTCCCTCGGCGATCAAGAAGACCTGGCCATCTCGCTCCAGATAATAATGCTCCATAAGAGAGGGGCGGAACGCCCGCTCGCCCGCCCCTCATTACTATAACTCTGCTCTCCTCTTTCTGCAAGGAGCGCTTAAAAGAGCGTCCAGCGCAGGACCAGCCCCACAAAGACCAGCGCGACTATAGACATCAGCTTAATTAAGATGTTGAGCGACGGGCCAGAAGTATCTTTGAAGGGATCGCCCACGGTATCGCCGACGACGGCGGCTTTGTGGGCCGGTGAGCCCTTGCCCCCGTAGTGCCCCTCTTCTATGTACTTCTTGGCGTTGTCCCAGGCGCCACCGGCATTGGCCATCAGAATAGCCAACACGAACCCCGACACCAACGCCCCCACCAAGACGCCCATCACCGCGGAGACGCCAAAGAGAATCCCCACGGCTATCGGGGAGATGATCGCGAGCATGGCCGGCAGGATCATCTCGCGATGGGCGGTCTTGGTCGCGATCTCGACGGCTCGCGAATAGTCGGCTTTGGCCCTGCCCTCCAACAGCCCCGCGATCTCCCGAAACTGCCGTCGCACCTCCTCGACGATCGCGCCGGCGGCCCGCCCCACCGAGCTCATCGTCAACGCGCAAAAGAGAAAGGGCAACATCGCGCCCACAAAGAGCCCCAACAACACGTAAGGACTGGAGAGCGAGAAGATCTGGTCGAGCTTGCTCAGTTCGATCGAGCGCCCCGTGAGGATCGCCGTGGCCTTGCCCCCAAGCTCACCAAGCTGCAGAGCAATCTGATCGTGATAATTGCTGATGAGCGCCATTGCCGTGAGCGCCGCGGAGCCGATAGCGAAGCCCTTGCCCACCGCAGCGTTGGTGTTCCCCAAGGCGTCGAGGGCGTCGGTGCGCTTGCGCACTTCGGGCTTCTGATGCGACATCTCCGCGATGCCCCCGGCATTATCAGCAACGGGACCATAAGCGTCGCTGGCCAGCGTAATCCCCAAGGTCGAGAGCATCCCCACGGCCGCCATGCCGATCCCATAGAGCCCCATCTTGAAGGGATCGAGCCCGGCCATCGCCCCACTGGCGGTGGACGCCGCCCAGTACCCAGCAATAATAGCGATGCCCACAGCTATCACAGGGATGGCCGTCGAGCGCATCCCCGTGGCCAGCCCGCTGATCATCACTGTAGCTGTGCTGGTCTGCGCCGTCGCCGCGATCTGCTGAGTGGGCTTATACTGGGAGGACGTATAGTACTCTGCCGAAAACCCGATCACGATCCCCGCCGCCAACCCCAAGACGAACGCCACATACAAGCCCCAATAGCTCCACGAGCCAAAGAGCAGCACGGTGATGAGCAGCGCTGTCAAAGCGATCAGCACCGCGCTCGTATAGACGCCTCTGCGCAGCGCCCGTAAGAGCTCCCCTTGGGAGGCCTCCTCGCGGGCTTGCACCAAAAAGCTCCCCACCACCGAACAGATGATCCCCACGGCGGCGATGAGCAACGGGTAGGCGACGCTCTGCATGACGAGCTCTTTGCCGACAAATGTAGAGATCCCCAGCGCCATCGCGGCGATGATCGCGCCCACGTACGATTCGTATAAGTCGGCGCCCATGCCCGCGACGTCCCCCACGTTATCCCCCACTTGATCGGCGACTACGGCGGGATTGCGCGGATCGTCTTCAGGGATGCCCGCCTCGACTTTGCCTGACAGATCCGCCCCCACGTCCGCAGACTTCGTGAAGATCCCCCCACCCACACGGGCAAAGAGCGCCACCGAGCTGGCCCCCATCGCCGACGTTAAGAGCACTTGAGCGATCTCTTGGAGCCCCACCCCAATAGTGTAGAGAATGATGAACCACAGGGTGATATAGAGCAATCCCAGGCCGACGACGGAGAACCCCATGACGCTGCCGGCCTCAAACGCGACGCGCAAGGCCCTATTGAGGCTCTGCTTGGCAGCCGCGGTCGTGCGCCCGTTGCTCGCCGTGGCGATCTTCATCCCCAGATAGCCCGCCAGCCCACTGAACGCCCCGGCCGTCAAAAATGCCCACGGGGCCCAGGGGCTGAGAAGCCCCCCAAAACTCATCAGCAAGAGAATGACAAAGAGCGCCAGCAAAAAGACAGAGACGACAAGATACTGCCTCCTCAAGAAGGCTTCTGCGCCCTCACGGATGTACGAGGAGAGCTGGCGTATCCTCTCCTCCCCTTCGTCGAAGCCCCGCAAGCGCGCCACTAAATACCCCACGTATCCCAACGTCAGCACGGCCACAAGACCCGCTGTGTACACAAAACTCATAGCGTAGCTTCAACCCCCTTTGCAGGAATCCCGATGCAAAGTTTCACCAATTATACGTAAATTTGCATGGAGGGGCAAATTTTGTTATGCTACGCGGGGAAAGGGGAGGTCTTCAGATGCGAGGAAGGGCATTTATTGTTTTCATCGTTCTGGGTGTGATCGGTCTAGCGGGGTGCAACCCCGGGGGCGAACCGCTGCCTCCGGGGGCTGCCCGGGAGTTCGTCTTGGTTCTGAAAGAGATGCGCTTTGTGGGGGAGAGCCCCCTCGCTATTGCCGGGGTGGAGAACCCCGACCTCGTCGTGCAAGTGGGGGATCGCGTCAAGATCACCCTCAAGAACAAGGAGACCCAACTGATCCTGCACGACTTTGCCATCAGCAACCACGACGTCAAACTTCCCCAATATCTGCGCCCCAATCAGTCGGCCACGGTAGAATTCACGGCCCCCCGGGTCGGGGAGTTTCTCTACTATGACCCGCTCAACCCCACCACGATGAGAGGGCGGTTCATCGTGATCGGGCGCTGACTTGCATTCTCTCCCAAAGTTCTCTAAACTCAGGCGCACCACAGCAAAGGAGTGATCGGCAATGAGAGCCTTGTTGGAGATCGAGCTGAAGAAGCGTCCCTGGGACGACGAAGACGACGAGGACGAAGACGACTGGGACGACGAAGAGTGGGATGACGAGGACTGGGACGAGGACGAAGACGAGTAACTCCCCTAACCCTCTCCGTTTACGGAGAGGGAATGGGTGAGGTGTTTTCGGATCTCCTCCTCGCCGAGCCGGAGGGCCTCGTCTAAGCCCTGGGGGTTGGAGCCGCCGCCCGCAGCAAAGCGCGCATTCCCGCCGCCTCCGCCCTTGATCAGTGGGCCGAGAGATTTGATAATCTGCCCAGCGTGGAGGGTTTTCGTCAACGCTTCGCTCACCTTACAGACGAGCGAGACCTTCCCGCTTGCGACCCCGCCCAGCAGCGCCACCCCCGGGGCGATCTCCGGCTCGATGAGATCCGCGAGCGCCTTTAAGTCCTCTCCAGAGAGATCGAGCCGAGCACAGACGACTGACACGTGCTGGACCTTCTGGCGACGCTGGAGGAGCTTCTCCTTTTCGCCAAGCAGAAGCTGACGCTTGAGCACGTCGCGCTCGCGCACGAGCGCCTCGCGCTCCGCTAAGAGGGCTTCAAGCTTCGTCAAAAGCTCTCTCTCGGATGTCTTGAGCATCTGGGCGAGCTTGCCCTCAAGCTCCTCACGCTCTTTGAGATACTGCAAGAGATTCTCGCCCACAGCCACGCGCACCCGCCGGACCCCCGCAGCAACGCCCCCTTCGCTGATGATCTTAAAGAGCCCGATCTGCCCGGTCCTCTGCACATGGGTGCCGCCGCACAGCTCGACGCTGAACGGTCTGTCTTCTCCGGGCAGAGGGGCTATGGTGACGACGCGCACGCGCTCCTTGCCCGCGTAATCTTCCGTAAAGAGCGCCATCGCCCCTTTGGATTTGGCCACATCGAGGGGCTCTTCGGTGATCGTCACCGGGAGATCAGCAAGAATCGCTCTATTGGCCAGCTCCTCGATCTGGGCGATCTCGTGAGGGGTGAGCGGCGCCAAGTGCTTAAAGTCAAAGCGCAACTCATCGGGAGCGACCAGCGACCCCGCTTGAATCCCTTGAGAGTACCCGAGGACTCTCCGTAGTGCCGCGTGCAGAATATGGGTCGCCGTGTGATTTCTCATAATGCGGGCGCGGCGCTCCGCATCCACCTTGAGCAGACATCTATCTCCTTGGCGGAACTCCCCTTCGCTCATCTGCACGCGATGCAGATAGACCCCGCGCTCATCTTTTTGGACGTCAAGGACTCTTGCGCTGCCGCGACGCGAGAGATTCTCGATCCACCCCGTGTCGGCGACTTGTCCGCCGGCCTCGGCGTAGAAGGGCGTCTCCGCAAAGACGAAGAACTGCCCATCAGCTATGAGCTCTGACTCATGCTCAAGCTGCTGATACCCAACAAACCGAGTGGGGGGAAGGGATTCAGAGAGAGCTTCTGAAGTTTTCTCGGTGAGCTCTCTTCGGGAGCGCTCCCGTTGCTTTTCCATCTCGCGCGCAAAGCCTGGGCGATCTACGCTCATGCCGTGCTCGCGCGCGATATCTTCGAGCATCTCCACGGGGAACCCATACGTATCGTGCAAGAAGAACGCCTCCGGGCCGGGAATGACCCTCTCCCCTCGGCGCTTCAGCTCTGAGATGATCTTCTCCGCGCGCTCCAGCCCTTGATCGAGCGTGCGCTCGAAGCGTTCTTCTTCGTGGGCGACGGCCTTGAGAATGAGCTCTCGCTGGGCTTTGAGCTCTGCATAGTGATCGCCCATCGTCTCGATGACGAGCTCTGCGACCTTGGGGAGGAAGGGGGTTGGCAAGCCGAGCTTCTTGCCAAATCTGATCGCCCTTCTCATGATCATCCGCAAGACATAGCCCTGCTGCACGTTGCTGGGCAAGACCCCGTCAGCAATCAAGAAGACGAAAGCTCGCCCGTGATCAGCAATCACCCTGTACGGTACGATCTGCTGGCGCATCTTTTGCTGGGAGTGTCCGGTCAGGGCGCGCAAGCCCTCAAAGATCGGCTGAAATAGATCCGTGTCATAGTTGCTGGGGGCGTTCTGCAAGACGGCAACGATGCGCTCCAAGCCCATCCCTGTATCTACGCCAGGCTTGGGGAGAGGAGTTCTCTGTCCCGACTCATTCTGATTGAATTGCATGAAGACGAGATTCCAAACTTCAAACCACCGATTGCAGTCGTTGTCCAAGCTGGGGGAGCAGTCCGGGCGCTTGCAGTCACAAAACTCCCGCCCACGATCCCAGATGAGCTCGGTGTTGGGGCCGCAGGGGCCGGTCTCGCCCATCATCCAGAAGTTCGTCTTCTCCCCCATTCGGTGGATGCGCTCCTTTGGGGCGCGAGCGATCTCTTGCCAGAGCGCAAAGGACTCTTCGTCGTCTTTGTAGATTGTGAAGTGAAAGCGCTCTTTCTCAAGCCCGAAGACCTCCGTCAGCAGCTCCCATGCATACGAGATGGCTTCGCGCTTGAAGTAGTCCCCGAACGAAAAATTCCCGAGCATCTCGAAGAACGTATGATGTCGCGGGGAGGGGCCGACGTTTTCGAGATCGTTGTGTTTGCCCGAGACGCGCATGCACTTCTGCACGGTGGCGGCGCGCGTGTAGGGGCGTTTCTCCAGTCCCAAGAAGACCTTCTTGAACTGCACCATCCCCGCGTTGGTGAAGAGCAATGTGGGGTCATCGGGCACCAGCGATGAGCTGTTCTCAATCACATGGCCCTTGGCACGGAAATAGTCCAAGAACACCTGACGAACCGTGGAGGCCGTCCATCTCTTCTTGCTCATAGGGATCGGGTCTTAGTGTACTCTCGCGAACAGAGATGTGCAAGCTTGCCCTTAAGCTTTGAGCTCCTTCAAAGGTCTACCATAGAGTGTCAATGAGCCCGGCATTCACAATAGCTTCATCCCGTGTGATAATTGCTACCCCCCTGCCTTGGGCCTCTTGGATCACTAGGCCGGTCGCGATAATCATGGCATCATGAATCTCTAGGCTCGTTGGCATCTTAGCAATGACCGCTTCATCCAAAGGGTAGACCGTGCAGTTTCGGGCAGTGATCACACGTCTATAGATCGTATCGAGGTCAACCCTAATCCGCTTCTTGGCAAAGAGGAATTTGCTCTCAGCCAAAACGATAGCAGGGATGACTATCTCTGTATCGGCTTTGAGCAAGACTGACCGTGCTCTCTTCCCCAAACGCCTGTTGGCTTCTAGAAACCATACCAGGGCATGGGTGTCGAGCACATAGATCATAGTGTCTCTTCTCGTTCTCGATACTTAGCCTCTTGGATCTCTTTATAAGTGGATGCGCTTTGGCCTTTAAGGAGCCCATAGAGTGCGGAAAGCGGCTCACTCTTGACAGCGGTTTGGGCCAATTGGGCCTTCAAGATTTTTAATTCGAGCTCAAGACTCCTGACTCGCGAGTTCAACAGGGAAGCTTCAACTCCTTTCATGTGTTTCACTTCCACCCCCTGCATGGCCCTTGGCACGGAAATAGTCCAAGAACACCTGACGAACCGTGGAGGCCGTCCATCTCTTCTTGCTCATAAGGATCGGGTCTTAGTGTACTGTCGCGGGTGCGACTGTGCAAGCCTTGCCCTTCAGCGCGCTCGACGTCTGCCCCTAGCCCGGTATAAAGCTCCTCATTAAGAGAGCAAAGTGCAAACCCACAGGCTCTCAGCTATAATACTCCCATAACTTTATGGGGAGGCTCACGCTATGGAATCGCGATCTTTGGATTTTCTCAAACGGCTCTTGGCAACCGTCAGCCCCTCCGGCTACGAGGACGAAGCCGCCCACGTCTGGGCCGAGGAAGCCAGAACGTTCGCCGACGAAGTTCGATCTGACACCCAGGGCAATGTCATCGCCGTCGTCAACAAAGGCGGCAAGCCCCGCGTGATGCTCGCCGGGCACATGGACGAGATCGGCTTTATGATCACCCACATTGACGACCAGGGCTTTCTCTACTTTGGGCAGATCGGCGGCTGGGACCCCCAGATCGTCCAGGGCCAGCGCGTCTGGATCCGCACCCAGTCGGGCAAAATCCCCGGCGTCATCGGCAAAAAGCCCATCCACCTCATCAAAGAAGAAGATCGCAACAGAGTGACTAAGATCGAGGAGCTGTGGATCGACATCGGCGCAAAAGATAAAGCCGAAGCCGAAAAGTTAGTCCGCATCGGCGACCCCGCGGTGATCGATTACGGCTTTATGGAGCTGAGAAACGGACTCGTCGTCTCGCGCGGGTTCGACGATAAAGCTGGGGCGTTCGTCGTCCTTGAGGCGGCGCGGATGCTCGCCAAGCTCAAGCCCAAAGCTGAAGTCTATGCTGTTGCTACAGTCCAAGAAGAGGTTGGCCTGCGCGGCGCACATACGAGCGCGTATGGCATTGATCCATTGGTGGGGATCGCCGTGGACGTGGGCTTCGCTACGGATTTTCCCACGATGGCTGAAGAGCAGAAGCGCGTCGGCGCGGCCAAGGTCGGCCAGGGCCCCATGATCAGCCGTGGGCCGACGTATAATCACAAAGTCGTCGAACTCTTAATAGAGACGGCCCAAGCGAAAAATATCCCCTATCAGCTCAACGGGGAGCCGCGCGGCATGGGCACCGATGCTTACGCCATGCAGATGACCCGCGCGGGGATCGCCGCGGGCTTAGTCTCTATCCCCAATCGCTATATGCACAGCCCCTGCGAGATCGTCTCGCTCTCGGATTTGGAGAACGCGTACACGCTCCTCGCGCACGCGGTCGCTCAGATTGATGAGAAGATGCGCTTTACGAGGTTCTGATTTGCCCAGACAAAAATAGTCTGCTATACTGAGTTCGCTGTGAAGGAGGCACTATGGCGTTTGTCATCTGTCAGCCGTGTATAGACAAAAAGCACACCGACTGCGTCCAGGTCTGTCCTGTTGATTGCATTCACCCGCGGCCCGACGAGCCCGACTTCCCCAACGTGCGCCAGCTCTATATTGACCCCAGCACGTGTATAAATTGCGGGGCGTGCGCGGCGGTCTGCCCAGAGCAAGCGATCTTCCCCGAAGAGGACGTCCCCGAACAATGGAAGAATTTCATCCAAATCAACGCGCAGTATTATAAGAAATAAGGGCTTGCTGCAAGAGGGCATCGAGAGCTCCTTCGAGGCGCATCCCCCGCGAGCCCTTCAGCAAGATCAAGCACCGTCGGTCGCGCATGAAAGAGAGAACTTGAGCGACTTCGTCGGATGTAGAGCAATAGTACACAGAAAGGCCCGCACGCGCAGCTTCTTCGCCGATGAGCCGCGCCCACTTACCCACGACGATGAGCCGGTCCGGGCGCACACGACCCGTAGCGAGAAACCTTCCGATCTCGCGATGGGCCCGCTCGCTCAGCGCTCCCAGCTCGAGCATATCGCCCAGCACGAAGATCAGCTCTTCGTCAGGGTGACGGATCTGCGCCGCGCAGAGGATTGCTTCGCGCATCGAGGCGGGGTTAGCGTTGTACGCATCGTGCAGGACCGTGAGAGCCGTCTCAGGGATCGAAATGAGTTGGAGCCGCCCCCACGCCGGACGAGCGCTCATCAGCCCGCGACAGATCTCTGAGAACGATAGCTCAAAGTGTTGCGCAACGGCTGTCGCTGCGAGAGCTGCGAGCACCGCCGGGCGCCCCAAGAGCGAAATTTGAAGTTCGTTCTGCCAGCGAGGACTTCTGAGATAAAAGCGCGTCCCCGCACGCGAGATCTTCAGCTCCTCAGCGACAAGATCATTGTGCGGCGCGAACCCAAATGTGATCACAGGGCAGCGGGCTTTGCGCCGGGCGATCGTTATGAGTTGAGTATCGTCGCCGTTGATGACTGCAAGCCCGCGGGTCGGAAGCGCTTCTAAGAGTTCAGTCTCGGCTTCGATGACCGACTCTAAATCCCCAAGAGTCGCTGTATGCTCTTCACTGATGCTGGTGAGCACGCCGACTGTGGGCGGGGCGATCTCGCAGAGCTTCGCGATATCTCCCCGAGCAGTCGTGCCCATCTCCAGCACGAGCAGCTCTGTATCGTCGGGGGCATTGAGCACAGTGAGGGCCAGCCCGATCTCGGTGTTGTAGTTTCCCGCTGTCGCGTGGGTGCGAAATCGCTGTGAGAGCACGTGAGCGAGCAGCTCTTTGGTCGTGGTTTTCCCGTTGCTGCCGGCGACGGCAACGATGGGCTTATTGAGCTTCTTCACGGCCCATCGGGCAAGATCACTGAGGGCGCGGGCTGTGTCAGGCACGCCGATAGCGATCCCCTCACCCCTTACTCCCCTCTCCCTCAGAGGGGAGAGGGGCTGGGGGTGAGGGTGTAGAAAGAGAACCCCCGCAGCTCCCCGAGCTCGCGCATCCGCGATAAACTCGTGCCCATCGCAGCGCGAGCCTCGCAAGGGCACAAAGAGCTGCCCTGGGCGGATCGTGCGAGAGTCAATAGAGACTCCGTCACAGAGCGCCTCCGGCGAACCGTCAATGAGCAGCCCGCCCGTCGCCTGAGCGATCTCTCGCGCTGAGAACTTCATAATCTGAGCATAGCAAAGCGATAGCCCCTGTGGCGCGGACTGACGTCCCCTTGGAGCACGACACGCATAACTATTTGCTTCCCTGGGCACGAGGGCTTTACAATACTAAGCAAAGGAGGCATCTATGCGCGGAGGAATTCTGCTCGCCGTTGTGCTTGTGGGGTTGCCGCTCACGGCAACGGCGCAGAGCTTCAATCCCATCATCGAGGAGAACAGCGTGGACGGGCTGCTCTTGGGAGCCGAAGGGAGCTATAAATTCTTCGGCTGGCTGGAGCCGTCAGTGGGAGTAGCTTATGGCCTTCAGAGCCAGCAGATCCGATACAAAGCCGGAGTCAGCGTTTGGGGTCTCACGGTATCGGTGCTCGACTGGCCGCGCACGGCCGTGCTGGGGCGCGTGGGCGAGACGGGGCTGAAAGCTACACTCAAGCTCCCGTGGGGATTGCCCACCGTAAGCGGGTTCTTTGGGACGCTCTGGCCCTGGAAGGAAGACCCAAATCCGCCGGATATCGCCTATGTGATGTGGGAGTCGGGGCGCACGATGCGCCTGCCCTTGGGCATCGAGCTTGGAATGTCCCAGCGCACATTGCTGGGCTGGTGGCAGCTTGGGGTCTTGCCCTCAGAATTTCGCTACTCCCAGACGAATCTCTCGCTGCGCTACGAAGCCCTCAGCGTGGGCGTCAGCTACGGAAACTTAGAAAACAAAAGCAATCTTCCCGACTTTATCTTTGTTCAGGGCGTCACGGGCGAGAGCACCACAATAAAGGGCGATCAGTTCTGGACAGTGCGCGTCGAGAGACTCTTTGATGTTTTGTCTATACCGTTAGTGTTGCCCATGATCCCGCGCCCGTTGGAGCTATTCGCGCAAGGGGGCATTTTCTTGCACGTGAGCAGCGCCGGCAAGATTGAGCTTCCCAGTAACGGCCAGCAAGAGGGCAAAAGAATTTGGCAGAACTTGCTCTCGTGGGGGCTGAGTCTTGTGCTCTCGCTCGACAGAGCGATGGGCACAAAGGCTCGCGCGGACTTCGTCTTCACCCGTGACGGGCAGTTTCACTTTCTCTTTAACTTCTAAAGGGGGTCTATTATGATGCGTCGCGCTTTGCTGACGGTCTTTCTCTGTGCTTTCGGTTCGGTGGTGGGCTTGGCCCAGATCACGATCTTCGACCCGTCGCTCGTCTGGCAGCAGCTAGAGACCCCGCACTTTGTGATCGTCTTCCATCAGGGGTTAGAGAACATCGCGCACGAGACGGCGACCGTCGCCGAAGAGTCTTACGAGATTATTCAGAAAGAGTTTAACAAAGCCCCCGCTGAGAAGATTTATATCGTCATCGCGGACTTTGTCGATTCGATCGTCGGCTCGGCCACACCCATCCCTCAGAACACTATTTATATCGGGCCGGCGCAGATGCGCCTGGCCGACTGGGCCAACGTACGCCTCGACAGTTGGATAAGAGTGGTCGTCTATCACGAGCTTGTGCACATTATGGACTTGGACATCGCTACGGGAACGAATGCGCTCTTGAGGAAGATCTTCGGCAGGATCGTGCTCCCCAATATGAACAAGCCCATCACATTCATCGAAGGGCTAGCTGTCTACGAGAAATACAAGCACTTGGGCGAGTCGCGCCTCAACGACGCCAACACGATCATGATGATCCGCCAGATGGTCTTGGAGAACAGAATCCCTAGATTTGATGAGATCTCCCGCTATTACAATCGTGCGAGCTGGCCACCGGTGGGCCTGCTCGTCTACAACTTCAGCTCATGGTTCTTGCGCTACATTGAAGAGACCTACGGCCCCGACAGCATGAAGAGATTCAACGATGTCAACTCCGCGAGCTTGGTCAATACGTTCTCGTTGCTCTTCTTTGGGGACGATTTCGATTCCATCATAAAGAGAGCTTTGAATAAGTCTGCCGATGAGGTCTACGCGGGCTTTCGCGCTTGGCTGCGCCAAAAGTTCTCTGCCGAGATCGAGGCGATCAGTCGCGAAGGGCTTACATCAAGCGTGCGACTGTCGAAGCTCGGCTGGATGAGCGGGCAGCCGGCTTGGTCGCCCGACGGGAAAGAGATCGTCTATCGTCACAGGGGGCCGGGTCGGAGCGGGATCAGGCTGATACGCGCCGACGGCGAGGACGATCGCGAGCTTATATTTAGCTTGGGAGAACTTCCGTCTTTCTCCCCCGACGGGCGCTCCGTGCTCTACACCAAGCTCGATCTCAACGGCTTCTACTACGCCCACAGCGATCTCTATCTCTACGATCTTGAGAAGAAGAGCGAGCGACGGCTGACGCACGGCGCGCGGGCCTATGTCGCGGCATTCGCTCCCGACGGCCAGACGATCTACTTTGCCCATCACATCGGGCGCGATGCGAGTACAGCCATCTCGAAGCTCGACCTCCCATCGGGGAAGATCACGCCCGTCAAAGAATTTCCTGACAACAGCATCACCGTGCACTCTCTTGCGGTCTCACCCGACGGAAAGACGCTCGCCCTCTCGCTCTGGAAGCGCGGCGGGTATCAAGATATCTATCTCTTGCCTCGTGAGGGCGGCGAGCTGCAAGCCGTCACTCAAGATAAAGACGAGGACCTCGATCCCAGTTTCTCTCCCGATGGACAGTATCTGCTCTTCAGTTCAGATCGCGGCGAGCATCGCGTCGCCAATCTCTATGCGTATAAGCTCAGCGATAGTTCGTTCTACAAAGTCACGAACGTCCTGACAGGGGCGTTCGATCCCGCCGTCTCGCCCGATGGGAAATCTATAGCTTTTACGGGCTACAGCAGCGACGGCTACGATATTTATCTTATGCCCTTCGACCCGCAAAGTTGGAAGCCCGTCACGATCTCCCAAGAGACTCTGCCGGAGTGGCCCGGCTTCCAGAAGACGAACTATCCCATCAAACCCTACGATTTCGTCCCGTCTCTGCTGCCCAAGCTCTGGCTGCCCTTTGGCGACGGGAAGTCCGTCGGCGCAGTGACTTTGGGACAAGACGTCTTGGGCAAGCACTTCTATCAGCTCGTCGCCGGCTGGGACTTTGAGCGGAACAAGCCGTTCTATTTCTTGAACTATCAAATTGCGCAAATCTTGCCCGTACTCGCGCTCTCGCTCAGCGACAGCCGCGACGGCTCTACTCAAAAAGTCAGCGCGATGATGCCCTTGGCGCTCAGCGTTCAGCAAGCTCAACAGCTCAGTGTGAGCTATAGTCGTTCTCAGTATCCAGCCAAAGAGCCCGATCATCCGGCCCCTTGGGCTGAGGACGCCTACGCTGCAGAGTATAGCTATCAGAGCGTGCGCGGGGAAGACCTATGGCGTGACACGCTCTCCGTATCGGTGCAAGGCGAGCTAAAGACCCCCAGCGACGCGAAAGCGTATCGGCGATTGACCGTGACGCTGAGAGAAGTCTTTCGGCTTCCGCTCGCCGAGACGCACACGCTGAGTGTACGATTTGTCGGTGGCTGGAGCGATGCCGAGAGAGCCGAAGACGGCTTTGCAGTTGGCGGGCATATGGGGAATTTCGCTCTGCGAGGCTTTGCCGAAAAAGTTCAGCAGGGCAAGCAAGCGCTCCTCGCGTCAGTCGAGTACAGATTCCCATTGATGGTCATCGAGCGCGGGCTGGGGTACTGGCCGATCTTCTTCGATGATCTACGGGGCGGGGTCTTTGTCGAAGCTGGCCTCGCGGGAGATACGCTCGATATAGAAAATCTGAAGCTCGGCTTTGGCGCGGAGCTCAGTCTTTCGCTGACGACGGGGTATTTCTTCAATTGGGCGCTTCGGTTGGGGATCGCGCAAGGGCTGGGCGAACCAAGCCCGAAGCTCTATTTGTCAGTAGGGCTGTGAGGAGCTATGCTCAGAGTAAGGAGGCACCCAAGATGCAAATGCTACGACTTTGTGCTCTCGCGCTTGTAGGGATAGCTCTTTCACTTGGGGGAAGCTTTGCCCAACCAAGCTATACGGTCTGTCCACAAGGGCCGCCAACATGCCCATTTAAAAAGATTAGCGAGGCGATCCAGGCCGCTGAGCCAGGAAGCACTATTACGATCGGGCCAGGGACTTACTCAGAGCGCCTCTTGATAGATAAATCTCTAACGCTGCGAGGAGCTGGACGCACAGCTACTACGCTGCAGGCCAGATCAGAAGATTTTGCCATCACTGTGAGAGGCACAGCCCACGTAACCATCGAAGGGATACGTATATCTGGGCCAAGGGAGGAATTTTTCGATATAAAGGCGATCCAAGTGACCGACCAAGCTCAACTATTTTTGTATAGTGCCCTCCTAGAGAGAGGTAAGTTTGGTATACTCGTCGAGGGAGAAGCCATCGCACAGATATACAACACTGCGATCAACGAGTACTTCGACACTGCTGTCACAGCGCGCGGAAAAGCCCAGCTGACAGTGGGATACAGTGTGCTGAGGAAGAATATTCGAGATTTCTCACTATATGTGTCTGCTCAAGGGCTTATCGACGAGAACGAGATCATCGGTGGGCTGATCGAGCTCTCCGGTGATGCCCAAGTAATCTTTCGGAATAATCGTTTGACGTTTGCGCCCCCTGTCCAATATGAAAAATCACAGTTGCGCCTTCTCAATAGCGAGACAAGGTTGTACGGCAATCAATTCTTCTCTTACAAGATCGATGTCTTTGGAACCACGCAGATTGTTATGAAGGGTAACAAAATGCAGGGACAAGGAATCTCTTTTTATGATGCATCTTCTGGGGTCATAGTCGGCAATGAGATCATACAAGCGAACTTAGGGATCTTTGTGCGTAGCTCAGGGAGTTTCATAATGGAGCGGAACTCCATCGGCATGAACGATGGCCGCGGTATTGAGCTAGGCCGCGCTCAGGCCATGGTGCGCGATAACAAGATTTGGAGTAACAATAAAGATGGTCTAATGCTTTTTGGCAATGCCCAAGCCGAAATCGTGGGCAATTACATCCATAATAATCAAGGCTGGGGAATCGCCACTCTCACAGATATGTGCTATGAGTTGAAAGAATTGAAAGATTACTCTAACGAAGATCTCTTCCAAGGTACAGTCACCGGATTTGACAATGAGCTGAAAGACAACAAGAAAGGAGACCTATGCGGCGTGCCAGAGTCCCTCAAGAAGCCCTAAGGCTTGTCTTAAGCTGCATCGCTCTGCTATTCTTAGAGAGTTATCATGTACAAGGGCAAGTTGTGCTCCGCGTCCCAGGAGACTTTCCCAGCATCGAAGAAGCTGTGGCAGCCGCACCTCCTGGAGCGATCATCCAGATCGCTGAGGGCATCTATCGCGTTCAGCTTGTGCTCGAGAAAGACCTCACTCTAGAGGGATTGAGCGACACTGTCATACTGCGTGCTCGTGCTCTCACTGAGCCCATCGTGCGTGTGCAGGGCTCAGCACACGTGACGTTGCGCAAGCTTACATTAGACGATGGCACGCGCAGCTTGATCGTGCAAGGGAGCGCTCAAGTGATTCTCGAAAATTCTCAAGTGCGTGACGCGACCCTCGCGGGTATCCTCGTTCAAGATCGAGCTAAGCTGAGCTGCGTCAATAGCAAAATTCTTGAGAATCACGGGCGCGCAGGGATCACCGCTCAAGACCAAGCTCATCTCTCTTTCAATGAGTGCACGATACGAGGGAACGACAGTGAGGGTGTTTTTGTCATGGGGCAAGCGCGCCTGGAAGTTCAGCAGAGTCTCTTTGAGCGCAACCGCGGCGCGGCTCTGGTGCTCAGCGATGACTCACAAGCCCAGATCGTCACCACACGCTTCACAAGCAACAACGGTCTTGGGATTCAGCTTCAGGGGCGCGCTCAGCTCTCGATTCGTCAGAGCGAGTTCTTCTCTAATAAATCTGAAGATTCGAAGCGTAGCCAGGCCATCGAAGTGCAGCAAGCTGCCTATATGGAAGCTACTCAGGTACGCTTCCGCTCGGAAGCCCAAGGGATCACTGTCAAAGATACAGCCACAGCCCTCATCAAAGAATGCGAGTTTGTCGAGGGCATTGGCGTGATAGTCTCTAGCTCTGGATCAACTATTACTCTCAGATCAAATCTCTTCCGTAAGGGCAGCGAAGGCGTAGCGATCAGTTCTCCAGAGCCTAAGACCAAGGTGTTTCTGTATAGAAATACTTTTGAAGATATGCTAGAGTTTGGTCTTTCGGTAATACCCCGCGCTGTGACTATCAAGAGCCAAGCAGCTATCACTATCGAAGAGAATCGCTTCGAGCGAAATCTCATAGCGATCTCCGTGACAGAGGCACAGAACTTGGTGGTGCGCAGCAACGTGTTCCTCGATAATTACGGAGCTATAGAGATTGAGAAGTCCCTGCGATTCCCCGAGAGCTTCACCAACCAGATTGTTGTTGAGGACAACGTCTTGGAGCGCAACTGGGTTGGCATCGATGCCGGATCAGATGAGCTTAGGGGAATACTTCTTGTTGTTCGTGGGAATCATCTGAAGGAGACGGAGATCATCGCCATCGCAATTGGGGGGATGATTGAAGCGACTCTCACGGGGAATCAGATCAGCGAAGCTGGCAAAGTTGGGATCGCGCTGATGAATGAGGCAAGAGCAACCCTGACGAACAATACGCTCAGCAAGGGCGAGCTCCATGGGATAGTTCTCAGCAGCAAGGCCCAGGGATCATTGCGCGAGAATCGCATTAGCGGCTATGGTGGCTGCGGCCTCTACATTGGGCCAAAAGCCAAGCTCATCAGCGATGAAGGCAACGCTCTTCAGGGCAACCAAGGAGGTGATCGTTGCGGGCGCGTTGGTCGCTCCTGGCAAACGCGCTTGGAAGAAGCGCCACCGGGATCTACTGTAGAAATTCCCCCTGGCGTCTACTACGAGAGCTTATGGATCAATAAACCCATCGAGATTCGATCTTTAGGGGCAGTCTTTCGCGGGAACGGTTTCGATCCAGTTGTCGTCGTCACGGGGAGCGCGCACGTGCGCTTGCAAGGGATCACCCTCCAAGACAGCACAGCGGGCATTGTCGCTACTGGTAAGCCGCCTTATGGCGGATGGTTTCCTGGGCTCATTACAGAGGAGGGCCAGCAAAAGCTTGAGCTCTCTGATGTGAAGATACTCAAGAACGGGATCGCTGGGCTGTGGGGAGATTATAGCGTCACAGAGCTTGTCATCGAAAGAAGCGAACTGCGCGAGAACGGTCGGTTTGGGGTTCGCTTTACAGGGAGCGTGCTCAAAGTGAGCAAGAGCACTATCGCTGGACATGAGACAGGGGTGTTTTTCGAGCTTGCTCGTCGCGAGCGAAGCTCAGCTTCTGTAACGATCACCGAGACGAACTTTGTTGACAATCAATTAGGGATAGATGCCGAGGGGCCAGGCGAGTTTACTCTCGAAGCAAGCCAGATCGCTGGAGGAGCGTTAGGGATAGAGATACGTGGAGGGCGTGGTCCTGAAGCAGCTCTGCGCGCCCATATTGTCCGCACGATCATCCGAGACCATCGTCAGGAGCGCGTAACTTCGCTTGGGCTGGCACTGCTTGCGATATTTGGGGAGTTTGTGGGCAGCGGCCTCGCACTCGAGGAGGGGGCAGATGTGACCATCACGGACAGCGAGATCACGGAGAACGAGTTTCATGGGGTTGCCATAGGGCAGGGCAGTTCTGTAGTCTTAGAAAGAAACAAGATCGCCAAGAATGGGAAATACGGCGTGGCTCTTGGGATCGCGTCATGTATGCGAGGGCTTGCCGTTCCATCGAGCTTTCAGGGACGCGTCTCGGGCAGACAGAATACTATCCCCGGAACGGGCGAAACCGAAGCAAATCTCCAAGGGGCATTCTGCCCCAAAGAGCTAGAGTTTCTGAGGACAGAGCAAGGGGGTTCGTACCCCTAAGGGCTATTTCGCTTCCAGGGCGGCTTGCACGGCCGCAAGCGCGTCCACGCGGCCCCAGCCAAAAGAATTATTTGGGCGGTCCCCGCCGCAGTCGCCGATCTTGGGCACAGCCGTCTGGCGGATCAGCTCCTCTAAGACTTCGACGCGGCCCTTCAGATGCGGCGCGGCGGACAACATCAGCGCGGCGATGCCCGCCACGTGCGGCGCAGCGAGCGAAGTCCCCCCGACGCTGAGATAGCTTCCCCCCGGCATGGGGCCGCGAATCCCCACCCCCGGGGCGCTCACGTCCGGCTCGATCTGTTCTTTGCCAAAGATCGTCACCGGTCCGCGACTGCTAAAGGGCGCGATCTTGTCGTCGCGCGTCGTCGCCCCCACAGTGAACGCCGCTTCGTAGATCGCCGGCGGGTCTATCACTGAGCCGCAGGTGGGCCCTTCATTGCCCGCCGCTGCGACGAAGAGAATCCCTCCCGCCCGCACGCGCTCCACGGCTTCTTTGAGGGTATCGGGCTCGCAGCCCTCCTGCGGCGGGCAGCCCCATGAATTATTAATGACTTGCGGAGCTTTGCTCGGATCGCCCTGGGTCATGGGATCGCCACCCAAGGGGAACGGCGCGAGGAAGAACTCCATGCACCCGATGTAGCGTTCGGGCGTGCCGTAGCCGTCAGGCTCCATATTGCGACAGGCGATCCATTGGGACTCAAACGCGACCCCGGTGCGGATCTGTTCGGGCTCATCGCCCACGACGACCCCTAGCGTCAACGTCCCGTGAGCTCCGGGGTCAATGGGCTCCGGCGAGCCCTCCACGGTGTCGAACCAATTGTAGTTATGATCCGCGATCTCGTCCTCGCCGCTGTAGCCGCGATAGTGATTGATAAGCGCTGGGTGGAGCCAATCTACGCCCGTATCGGCCCCGGCGACGACGACCCCCTTGCCCGTGATCCCCATCTCCCACACCTTGTCCGCGTTGATGAGTTTTAAATTCCAAGGGACTGTCGTCTGCTGCTCTTGCTCAGGCTCATAGTACAGCGTGAGCTTTTTCACTCTGGGGTTGAGCTCGATGCGCGCCACATCTTCTCGAGCAGAGAGCTCTCGAACTAAATCAGCGCTAGCGCTTGGAATCGCGATCATATTGACCAAATAGTGCGCGCGGTAGGGAATGCCCCGCGCGTCGAGCATCGCGCGCAGAGCCATCTGAGAACGCTGCGCTATCTTCGTAAGCGTCTCGTAGACGTAGCGCCCGCGCTCTATTTGCGTTGCGAAGTGCTGTGTATCGCCCAACCGGGCCTGGTCGCGGAGCAGGACTAATATATCAGCCGTGCGACCCTGAGCGAGCACGGTTTGCACCGCGGGCGTGAGCTTTGACCTAACCCCCTGGCCCCCTTCCCGAAGCGGGAAGGAGGAACTTCCGTAGTTGGGAAGAAGCATCAAAGCAGGTGTGGCTCGCTCACCCTGCGCCATCAGCGCAAACGCTACGCCGAGCAACGCGGTTCCCAGAAGCAGCCATCGAGTTCTTGAAGTCTTCATATTCATCACCGAGCGAAGAGCTTGTCGCGCTCCTTGAGAATTTGGGCACAGTCAGTATTCGCACTAATGCGCGTCGTGCGGAAGTAACTGTTCTCCGGCTTAGGGTCGGGCGTGCTCTCAGGCTGGCCCGCTAACAGCGGGTTGCTCGCCCCAAGGACGACTTGTTCGCTGCCCCACTCCATCAGCCCATCTATGATCGTTGGAGTGAGTACGGTGCTGCGCAGGCTGTTCCAATCTCTTTGAATAATATAGATCTCGCCCTCGATGATCCCCAGCACGCTCACCCGGATGGTCATCCCCGGCTTGCCATCTTTGTCTTGGTCGAAGATTCTGGGATCGTTGGGATCGGTGGGCAATGGATCTCTTTCTGGGTCTTGCAGACGAACCCCGCGCACGATCGTGTAGCGTGGCTGGAAGAGGCGCCATTCGTTGCCTACGGCTTCGAGCCGCGCGGGCTTGGTGTCAATGCCCATATATTTGACGAACGCTTCGGGGAAGATCACTTTAAAGAACGGGGAGCTGCTCTCGCTCTCGACGGCGCACGGCTCAAAGACGATCGAAAGATCTGTCCCCTTCTGCGTCACCTCCACCCGCAGGGTCGTGATCGTCTTAAGGTTGATCGTGCCGAGCACGGGAGCGTTTGTGATTGAGGACATCACTTGGAGATGAGCCCACGCCCCGGAGATATCTGGAGGCTGCGCTCCCAGCCCACTGACTGAGATTATGCCCATCAGCATCACAAGCCATCGGCGCATAGTCGAATCACCCCTTTGGACTAAGGCTGCATTGTAGCACAGGCACTTTGCCAGGGCAAGTTTGCTCCTCCCCCCATCCCAGCACGTACAATAAGATATGCGTCTTGTCGGAGCGCTGGGTGTGCTCTTGTGGCTGCCGTGGCTTGCGTGTGCCCAGAGGCTGGGCGAGCCCACGCTTGCTTGGTATACGATCCACACCGAGCACTTCCGCGTGACGTTCCCCGCGGGACTAGAGGGCTTAGCCCAAGAAGCTACTGTCGCTGCCGAAGAAGCCCATCAGTATCTGCTCACCAAGCTCGGCTACGCCCCTCCAGAAAAGATTGACATCGTGCTCTGCGATGCTACCGACACAGCCTATCGCGAACTTGATGTCTTTCAGAGCAGAATCACGATCTGTGTCGCTCAAGGAGATCTCGCTGAGCGCTTTAACCCCAAATTCCCAAGCTGGGTGCAGCAGAGCGTCTTTTCGGAGTACGCCCAGCTTGTCAGTGCTGATTTTGTCTTTGGGTTTTCGGAGGTGTTGCGCCCGCTGCTGGGCAAGCTTATCTTACCGAACTTAAAATCTTCTGAGTTGCTTGAGGGTATCGGCGAATATCTTGCTCAAGAAGCGCTGAACACCCCTCCCGATGTGCGCCCCGGCATCGGGGGAGAGCATCGTTTTGTGCGCTATCTCGAGGAGCATTTCGGCTCAGACTTTCTGAAGGAATGGCATCGCCTGCGGGCGAATGACCCGTGGGCGACGCTGTCGCTGGGGCTGTGGAGCAACGACGATAGAATCTTTCGGCGATTGACGGGAAGATCTCTGGCACAGATTGTTGCAGACTCAGCAGATGCAAGCGTGCTCAAGCACGCCAGGCAGCCCCTCACCCCTCAGCTCCCCTCTCCCTCTCAGGGGAGAGGGGACGGGGGTGAGGGTACACTCATCATCAAGCGCGAGATTCACAGACACTCTTATCTCTACGGCGATCTCTATCTCTACGACCCAAAGACCAAGCGCGCGACGCGCCTGACCGAAGGCGCTCGCGTCTATCGCGCCGCGCTCTTCCCCGATGGACAAAAAGTCTTACTAGCTCGTTATCGCTGGGGCGACCAAGGCCCGGTCTTGAGCCTCTTCGACCTACAGACACGACAGATGCAAACACTGAAAGAGTTCCCGATACACGATTATTTTATAGATTCATTCGCGATCTCACCCGATGGCGAGCAGATCGCGCTCTCGATCTGGCGCCGCGGCGGGTTCCAAGATATCTATCTTCTGAACCTCTCCCCCAGCCCCTCCCCTGAAGAGGGAGGAGAGTCCCCCTTCCCTTTAGGGAAGGGGTTAGGGGGTAGGTTAGAACTGAAGCCCATCACCCGCGACCGCGCGGTGGATCTCTCCCCGGCGTTCTCGCCCGATGGGCACTTCGTGCTCTTTCTCTCAGATCGCGATGGGAGCTTTAAACTCTACGCGCACAGACTCGCCGACGGCGCGTTCTTTGAAGTGGACCTCTCCCCCGGCCCCTCCCCGACACGGGGAGGGGAGCAATGGGAGCTAGGTCCTCAAGTGCCGATCGAGCCCGAGCCGTTTCCCCCGTGGGACGGCTTCCCCGACACAGAGTACCCAATCACAAGCTACGACCCGCGCCCGTCGCTTGAACCAAAGATTCTCGTCCCTCTGCCCGGACTGGGCAGTATAAGCATTCTCACCTTCGGGAGCGACGCGCTGCGAGAGCACCTCTACAGCGTGTTGCTGGGATTCAATTGGAAGACGCTCCAGCCCTCATATTATGTGCGCTATGAGAACCGCGTGCTCTTGGCGTCTTTAGAGACGCTCCTCCGCCGAGATGGGAATAAAGCCCAGCAGTCGGTGACGGCGACGCTGCCCATTATAACGAGCTTGAGCACTCGACAGAGCCTGTCGCTCTTCTATCGGCGCGACGAGGACGAACTGATCACTCATCAGATTGGGCTAGGCTGGAGCGGGAGTTGGAAGGTCTTTCACAATTGGCTTGAGGTCTCGTTGTGGGGGGTGACGCAGACGCGCACGGGCCAGCGCCTCTGGGAGAATCGTATCAATTGGCGCGTGGGCGTGACGGCTGAGCTGAGCGCAAAGCTCCGAGCGCGCCTCTTCGCTGAGCAAGATGGGCAGCTCGGAATCGAGCTTGAGCTATTGCCCGACAGACTGGTGCGCCTTGGTGCCCTCTGGAACCCCCAGCAGAACAGCGTACAATTCTATCTGCGCTAACTCAACCCCCCAAATACAGTCAAATTTTTGCCCCCTTGCGAGAGCCCCAATTTTTTGCGATAATTGCAAGAGCACGGTCTTATTACTCTTTAGAGGTGACGAACACTATGGCTTCATGCGCGATTTGTGGCAAGACCACAAAATTTGGCAACCAGGTGAGCTTCGCTGGGAATCGCAATAACCGAACGTTCAAGCCCAATCTGCAAAGAGTCCGCGCCGTGGTCAACGGGCGCACCATGAGGATCACCGTCTGCACACGGTGCTTGAAAGCCGGCAAGGTCCAGAAAGCGATTTGAATTTTCGAGGCCCTATGTGCTAGGCTAGAATAAGCCCATGAGCAAGGGAGGACGATTATGAACGAGAAGGGTCGGATCTGGCTCACCCTTGGGGTCTTAGTTGTCATCGGGATAGCCATTCTGCTGATTGCCCAGCCGTGGCAGCGACCACAACCGTCACCACCACAAGTGACCCAGCAGCCACCGTCAGAACAGCCACCACCACCACCGACGCCGCAACCACCGCCCGAACAGCCACCGCCCACGCAGCCCACACCGCCAACGCCACCGACGGAGACGCTCACCCCCACACAGCCCGAAACTCCCCCGCCCCCAGAAGAGACCCACGTCCAGCCCACCCCAGGGCTGATCAACGAAGTCGTCTTCGTCCAGGAGCCCGATCAGGCGAAAGTCATAGATATGCTCACAGCGGGCCAGATGGACCTCTATGCGTTTGGGATTCGCGACCCAGAACTGGCCCGCAAGGTGAAAACTAATCCCGCGTTGGGGTATGAGACGTCCTACGGGGGCTCAGCGGAGCTGACGCTCAACCCCGCCGGGCCGACGTTCAAGACCGGCGCGCTCAACCCGTTCTCCGTGCCGGCGATCCGCGAGGCCATGAACTGGCTTGTGGATCGAAACTACATCGCCCAAGAGATCTACGGCGGCCTGGCCGTGCCCCGCTATCTCCCCATCAATACGGTCTTCCCCGATTATGCGCGGCTCGCCCATGTCGCCAAGGCGCTCGAAGCGTACTACGCCCCAAATCCCGAAAAGGCCAAGGCCGTGATCACCCAAGAGATGCAGAAGCTCGGCGCGGAGCTCAGAAATAACAGATGGTACTACAACAACGAGCCGGTGAAGCTCATCTTCATCATCCGTGTGGAGGACAAGCGCCGCGAAGTGGGCGATTATGTGGCCACGCTCTTGGAGAACTTAGGATTCACCGTAGATCGTCAGTACAAGACAGCCGCGGAAGCCTCGCCCATCTGGATCGGCAGCGACCCCGCTGATGGCAAGTGGCATCTCTACACGGGAGGCTGGGTCTCCACGGTCATCAGTCGCGATCTGGCAGGCAACTTCGATTTCTACTACACCCCACGAGGGCGGCCCGATCCCCTCTGGCAGGCGTACACCCCTGACCCGGAGTTCGACGAAGTCTCCAATCGTCTGGGGCGCCGCGATTATAAGACCATCGAGGAGCGCCAAGAGCTGATGGAGAAGGCCCTGCGCTTGGCGATGAAGGATTCGGTGCGGATCTGGCTCGTAGATCAGATTGACACCTGGGCGCGGCGCGCCGAGGTGCGCTTAGCGTCGGATTTAGCCGGGGGAATGTCCGGCTCGTATCTATGGCCACTCACGCTGCGGGTGGAGGGCCGCCAGGCCGAGAGGCTGGTCTGGGGCGCGCCCAGCCTCATGACCGAGCCGTGGAACCCCGTCGCCGGCACCAACTGGATCTTCGATACGATGGTCATCCGCGCGACGGCTGATTACGCAACGTTACCCGACCCGTTCAACGGGCTCTACTGGCCCCAGCGCGTCAAATCTGTAGACGTCTACGTCCAAGAGGGCATCCCCGTCACAAAGACCCTCGATTGGGTCACGTTAGAATTTCTCCCGGAGATCAAAGTCCCCGAAGACGCCTGGGCCGACTGGGACCCGGTCAATCAGCGCTTTATCACCGTCGCCGAGAAGTACCCTCAAGGAGTCACGGCCAAGACCAAGAGCGTCGTCTATTACTCTGAAGATCTCTTCAAGATGAAGTGGCACGACGGCTCGAGGGTCTCTCTGGCAGACTTTGTGCTCAGCTTCATCTTAACGTTTGAGCGGGCCAAGCCCGAAAGCCCCATCTACGACGAAGCGGCTGTTTCGTCATTCGAGTCGTTCATGCAGCACTTCCGCGGGCTGAAGATCGTGCAGAAAGACCCGCTGGTCGTCGAGGTCTACAGCGATCTCTTCTACCCCGACGCCGAGTGGATCGCCAGCTCGCGCGCAGACTATCTCTTTACTTCGACGCCGCTCCAGAGCCTTGCGATCGGGATTCTCGCCGAGCAGAACAAGGAGCTGGCGTTCTCCGCGGCGAAATCAGACAAACTGAAGGTCGAGCGGGCGAACTACATCGCCGGGCCGGCGCTGGCGATCTTAGAGAAATATCGCGCCCAAGCGTTCGATCAAAGCTTCATCCCCTATGAGAACACTCTCAAAGAGTTCATCACTCCTGAAGAAGCAAAAGAGCGCTATCGGCTTCTGGGTGAATGGTACAACGCGCACAAGCACTTCTGGGTGGGCCAGGGGCCGTTCTATCTTGATTCTGTCTATCCGGTGGAGAAGAACATCGTCATCAAGCGATTTGCGGGCTTCCCCGATCGCCCGGACAAATGGCTGCGCTTCAGTGAAGCGCGCATCGCGGAAGTGGACGTCACCGGGCCGATGCAAGTCCAGATCGGCAGCTCCGCGACCTTCGACGTCGAGGTGACGTTCAAGGGCGAGCCCTACGCCGTCAAAGATATAGATTTTGTGAAGTTCTTGGTCTTTGACGCGCAGGGCCAGCTCGCTCTCGTAGGCGAAGCTCAAGCCGTTCACGACGGGCTGTGGCGCGTCGCGTTGAGCCCAGAGCAGACGGCCCAGCTTGCCGCCGGGGGCAATCGCCTCGAAGTGATCGTCGTCTCCAAGCTGGTCAGCATCCCCTCGACAGACGAGACGACGTTCGTCACGGTGCAGTAAGGGAGACCCCTCCCCCAGCCCTACCTCTCCCTGACCCTCTCCGTAAACGGAGAGGGAACGGGTGAGGTAAAGGGGGCCGGGGAGTTAGGTCTGTAAATAAATATGACCGAGACCATCCGAAGAGTCGTGACATACACGGTCTATCGCGTGGTCGCCCTGGCGCTCACGGTCGTCGTCGGGGTCTATTTGGCTATATTGATCGCCAACATGGGCGGCTACGTAGACCAGATCCGCAAGGCCCAGATAGACGAGGCCATAGGGGCTTCGGTCTTGGGGGATCGCTCCCTGCAAGGGCTTCCCCCAAGCGAGCTGCGCCGCATCATTGACCAGCGCAAGGAGATCGAGTATAAGCGCTTGGGATTGGATAAGCCCTTCATCGTGCGCAGCTTCTCGTATCTGTGGGACGCGCTCACGCTCAATCTAGGGCGCGCCGAGCAGCTCTCCAGCGACTCCGGCTCGCGCCAAGTGCGACTGATTCTGTTAGAGCGTCTGCCTGCGACGCTCTTGCTCTTTGGCACGGCCAATCTCTTGCTCTTCTTCTTCTCGCTCTTTGCCGGGCTGTGGCTCTCGCGGCGCTACGGGGGATTTTGGGATAAGTTCGTGATCGCGCTCACGCCGACCTCGGCCGCGCCCGCTTGGTTCTACGGGATCTTTCTCATCTTGATCTTCGCGTCGCTCTTGAAGATCTTGCCCTTTGGGGGCATGGTCGAGGCCCCACCGCCCAAAGAGACGCTCCCATACGCCCTCAGCGTCCTCAAGCATATGATCTTGCCCACGTTGGCCCTGTGGCTCAGCTCGCTCTTTCTTGCGATCTACTCCCGACGCACGTTCTTTCTCATCTTTGCTAGTGAAGACTACGTGGAGATGGCCCGCGCCAAGGGCCTGCCCTCGGGGATCATCGAGCGACGCTATATTCTGCGCCCGACGCTCCCGACGATCATCACTCAGTTTGCGTTCTTGCTTATTGGGCTGTGGAGCGGGGCGATCATCTTAGAGACGGTCTTCAACTGGCCGGGGATCGGCCGGCTCACCTTCCAAGCGATCGGGCTCTATGATACCCCCGTGATCGTCGCCTCGACTGTGATCTATGCGTATCTGTTGGCGCTCACGGTCTTCTTGCTCGATATTATCTACGCGTTGGTGGACCCCCGCGTCAAGGTGGGGGCGGAAGGCGGTGCGCTGTGACCGCGCTGCGCACGGGACTCCAGCAGATCCGCAGATACCCCTCGGCGCTCGTGGGCTTGGCGATCATCATCGGGCTGATCGCCCTGGCGATCGCCGCTGTCTTTCTTATCCCCTACGATGAGGCGATCCGGCTGTGGCGCGGCGGCGAAGATATCTGGCAAGAGAGCCCGCGCTACGCCCGGCCCGCCTGGGTCAATCTCTTCTCCGCGAAAAAGCTCCCAGAGACGATCGTCCTCAGCACGCTCCGCCCCTCCCAAACGGTCAAGAAGACCCGCGTGGACAAGACCATCACGATCTCGCTTGCGTTTGAGTATCCCTACGATGACTTTCCCAGCGAGATCACGCTCTTCTTTCAAGCGCAATACAGAGAGCTATTGCCCTATGCGCGCGTGAGCTGGCGCACCCCCGATGGGCGCGAGATCTCCCTTGGGGAGCGCAAGCTGACCGCAAGCGATCGCTACAGCATCTCTCAAGACACGCGGCTCGAACGGCGCTTGGGGAACCAGCCCCCGGAAGTGGGGCTCTTCGCTTCGCCAACGGCTCCTCAAGCCCCCCTCAAGGGGCGCTATGAACTGCAGATCATCGGGACGCTCTTTGAAGAGAACGCTGATATAGACGCCAAGCTCGTGGTCTACGGCAAGGTCTATGGGCTGGCGGGCACGGATCATAAGCGACGCGACCTCATGGTCGCGCTGCTGTGGGGAGCGCCCGTCGCCTTGGCGTTCGGGTTTCTCGTCGCCGTGGGGACGAGCCTCACCACGCTGATCATCGCTGCCATTGGGGCATGGTACGGCCGATGGATAGACGCGCTCATCCAACGCATCACCGAAGTGAATATTATCTTGCCCACCCTGCCCATCTTGATTATCATCGGAACGTTCTACTCCCGCAGCATCTGGGTGATGATGATCGCGATTACGCTGCTGTCGATCTTCACGGCGGGGATCAAGGTCTACCGCGCGATCTTCTTGCAGATCAAGGAATCGCCGTACATAGAAGCGGCGCGGGCCTATGGGGCGAGCGATCTGCGCATCATCATGCGCTACATGGCCCCGCGGATCATCCCCATCTTGGTGCCGGGGTTTGTCACGCTCATCCCAAGCTTAGTCTTCTTAGAGGCATCGCTAGGGCTCCTAGGGCTGGGCGACCCCGTGCTGCCCACCTGGGGCAAGATCCTCAACGACGCCCAGAGCAACGGCGCCCTCTACAAGGGCTACTATTACTGGGTGCTCAGCCCCTCGGTATTACTGATGATCACGGCGCTGGGGTTTTCGCTGCTGGGGTTTGCGCTGGATCGCATCTTCAACCCCAGATTGAGGGAACTATGAGAGAGAAAGCTGAGGTCCAAAGCCGAGTGAGCACGGGATCGCAGTCAGCTCCTCCCTTGCTGCGCGTCGAAGCTTTGAAATTATACTTTCGCACCACGCAAGGGGTCGTGCAAGCCGTTGATACTATTAGCTTTGTGCTGGAGCGCAACCAAGCGCTCGCGATCTTAGGGGAGTCGGGATGCGGCAAGACCTCTCTGGCGCGGGCGATCTTGCGCTTGCTGCCGCGAAACGTCCACACCTACAGTGGGCGTGTGGAACTCGACGGCGTGGACGTGATGCCCTGGAGCGAGGAGCGCTTCCGCAGGGAAGTGCGCTGGACCAAGATCTCCATGGTCGCTCAAGCAGCGATGAATTCGCTCAACCCTGTGCTGAGGGTCGGGGATCAGATCGCCGAGCCACTGATGATCCATCAGGGGATGGACAAGCAGAGCGCCTGGGCGCGGGCGCGCCAGGCCATCCAGCTCGTTGGCGTCCCCCCTGACTTTCTCAACCGCTATCCGTTTGAGCTCAGCGGCGGGATGCGCCAGCGCGCCGTGATCGCGATGGCGCTTGTGACCAACCCCGATCTCATCATCTTAGATGAGCCCACATCAGCCCTCGACGTGCTCACCCAAGCGAATATCATGAACGTGCTCAAGCAGATCAAAAAAGATCTGCACAAGAGCTATATCCTCATCACGCACGATATTGCGACCTCCAGCGAGCTCGCTGATCTCGTGGCGATCATGTACGCCGGACAGATTGTCGAATGGGGCACCGCCGAGCAGTTCTATCCCAACCCGCTCCATCCGTACTCGCAGAAGCTCATGGCTAGTGTGCCCAGACTTCGTGAGGAACGGGCGCTCGACTTCATTCCGGGGCGGCCACCCAGCTTGATCAACCCCCCGAAGGGGTGCCGCTTCGCCGAACGATGCCCATCACGGTTCTCCCAGTGCGAGCAAGAACCGCCGATGATCGAAGTTCAAGAGAGACGCTTCGTCAAATGTTGGCTCTATCGCTAATATGAAGAACGATGTGTTGCTATCTGTGAAAGATCTGCATACGCACTTTGAGTTGCGCCGCGGGGTGTTTGGGCGGGCGGGCTTCGTCCGCGCGGTGGATGGCGTCAGCTTTGAGCTGCGTCGTGGTGAGGCCGTCGCCGTCGTGGGTGAGAGCGGCTGCGGGAAATCTACGCTCGCTCGGACTGTCTTGGGCCTCTACCGCCCCACCAAGGGCCAAGTGCTCTTTGAAGGGCGCCCGCTCGATGGCGACCTGCGCTGGTACCGCCGCCAGATCGGCTACGTCCAGCAAGACCCCTACGGGGCCTTGCCCCCGTTCATGGACGTGCACCGCATTCTCATGGAACCATTAGTGATTAACGACTTTCAAGGGGACAGGGAGCGCCGCATCCGCGAAGTCCTCGAGGAAGTGAAGCTCACCCCCGTCGAGGATTTTCTCTATAAATTCCCGCATCAGCTCTCTGGAGGGCAGCAGCAACGGTTGGTCATCGCGCGGGCGATGATCTTGAGGCCCAAATTTCTCGTGGCCGACGAGCCGGTCTCTATGCTCGATGCTTCCGTCAGAGTCGAGATTTTGGAACTGCTGCGCGGGTTGCAGCGCTCCCATAATCTCAGTGTGATTTATATTACGCACGACCTCTCGACGGTGCGGTACTTCGCTGAGAGAATCTTCGTGATGTACGCGGGCAAACTCATCGAGAAAGCCCCGGTGCAGAAGCTCCTCCAAGAGCCGCGACACCCCTACACCCAAGCATTGCTGGCAGCGATTCCCGATCCCGATCCGGCGAACGCCCAGACGTTCAAGAAGATTCCGCCAGGGGAGCCGCCCAGCTTAGTGAACCCGCCGTCGGGCTGCCGGTTCCACCCGCGCTGCCCGGCGTTCATAGCTGGGCTCTGTGATAAAGAAGTCCCCCCGGAGTTCGAGCCCTCCGCGGGACACTTCGTCGAGTGCTGGCTCTATCGCTGATGAGACAGTTCACGCCCTTGCAGCTCATCGTGATCGCCGGAGTTCTGTTAGTGCTGGGGGCCGTGTTGCCCTTCTTGATGGTGATAAGACTTCTCGAGCCGAGCTTTGCGCTGAGCTTCTTCTCCTATGGGGCATCGCTTGTGGGCCTGGTGATGGGCCTGATCGGCATCGCCCAGTATGGGCGCCGCCGCTGATATCAGCTATAATTACTCTCAAGGAGACGAGACTATGAGAAAGAGTCTTTTGGCGTGTGTGATGCTCATCGGGGTTGGGTTACTTGTCAGTTGCCAAGGGGTGCCGCCTGGAGTGAAGCCTCCAGAGTCGGGAGAGCAGCCTCCCAAGATCGAAGAGCCCAAGCAGCCGGAGCAGCCCCCTTCCGTGAAGGTCGAGCAGCCCAAAGAGTCTCAAGAGACAATAGGGCAGATCGGGGCGCTCTCGGTCACTCGCCTAGAAGTCTTCCCAACGAATCGTATCGTTCTGCGGCAGGGCACGGTCGCGTTTAACGTCTATCTCCACAATCCCGGCACAAGCGAAGTTACTGAAGATATCGCGCTCGTCCTTGAGGGGGAGCGTCTGGGTTCTCAGAAGGCTCGGCTTGCGCCGGGTGAGACGAAGCACCTGCACTTTCAGGTTCAGGGCTTTGCCAGCAGCGGCCCAAAGACCATTGAGCTTGCTGGACAGAAGATAAAGATCACAGTGATCGAGCCGCAACCCTCCCGCGGCGGGGTCATCCCCGAGGACGCCAAGGTCGTCAGTGCGCCGGAAGGCCTGGCCGAGCCGGGCGTCCCCGGCGGCAAGATCGTCATCAGCACCATCAGTGGGCCAAAGACTCTCAACCCTGTCGTCGCTCAAGAGACAAGCTCCACGGATATTACGGGCTTGATGCACGCGTCGCTCATCGAGACTCGCTGGGAGGACTATACTCCCGCGCCGGGCTTGGCCGTCGCCTGGGAGATCTCCGATGACAAGAGAGAGCTCACGCTGCACCTGCGGCGCGGCGTGCGCTGGTCCGATGGGACGTGCTGCTTCACCGCCGATGACGTGCTCTTCACCGCGAATGATCTCCATCTCAACCCCGAAGTGAACTCTGCTTTCCGGGATCTGCTCTACGTCGAGGGCAAGCCGTTGCAGTTCGTCAAGATTGATGATTATACTGTCAAAGTGATCATGCCCAAGCCCTTCCGGCCCATCTTCTGGTCGCTGACGTTTGATATCCTGCCCAAGTATAAGCTCGCGGACAAGGTCGCCAAGCTCAACCCCGGCGCCAAGGGATACTTTGAGGGCCTCAAGAAAGCCATCGAAGACAACCGCAAGGGCCTGCAGAGCGTCTCCGCCGAGAAGCTCGCGGAGCTCGATCGCAGAGTGTCCGCGCTGGGCGATGCTGTCAACGCCCAAGAGCTCGAAGGAGTCCGAGCGCACGTCAACGCTGTCAAGGAGACCCTGCAAGCCCTGCAGATGGCCGTCCCCGACGAGCAAGCGGAGCTCATCGAGGCGCTCCAGCGCGCGCTCGATGACGCTCAGAAGGTGCTCGAACAAGCCGAAGCGGGCAAGTGGGCCGGGGTCTCGCCCGAGCTCTTCAATAATACGTGGAGCTTGGGGACGCCCGCCAGCGAGTTCGTGGGCCTGGGGCCCTATCGCTTCGTACGCTACGATGTAGACCAGCAGGTCATCCTCGAGCGCAACCCCTACTATTGGAAGGTCGACCCCAACGGGGTGCAGCTGCCGTACTTCGATCAGTTTGTCTTTCTGATCGTGCCCGATCTGAACACGGCGTTCTTGAAGTTCAAGTCTGGAGAGACGGACGTCTTTGCGCCCCGCCCCACTGATTGGCCCCTGCTGATGGAGGGCGTCAAAGATCTCCAAAAAGACTGCGTGCAGCGATCGCAAGACCTCACGATCTGCTTCAACACCGTCAACAATTGGAAGCTCCTCAAGGACGGCCCAACGTTTGGGGAGACGTATCTCGCGTTCAATCAAGACGTGGAGAAAGTTGACCCCAATAAGCCCTTCTATAAAGCGTTGCAAGCGGTCTTCCGCAGCGTGCAGTTCCGGCGGGCTATGGCCCATGCTATTGACAAAGAGTCGATCATTGAGAACATCTATAATGGGCTAGCGATCCCCCAGTGGAGCCCCGTCAGCATCCCCTCGCCCTACTATGACAAGAGCGAGTCGTTCACCAAGTATGAGTACAGCTTACAGAGGGCAGCGCAACTGCTCGACGAGATTGGTCTTAAAGACATTGACGGCGATGGGGTGCGCAACATCACCGATGAGTTCTTAAAGAACTTCGCCAACCCCGAGGATCGCCCCACGGACTTAACCCCCTTCGGCCCTGAGAAAGACCGCGAGCTGAAGTTTACGCTTGCCACAAACTCCGGCAACCAGATCCGCGAGAAGATCGTCTCGCTCTTAGTGAACGACTTCGCCAAGATCGGGGTGAAGGCCGACGCTCGCCCGGTGGACTTCAATGCTTTGGTCAATCAATTGACGACGAGCACCTTCGAAGCGATGGTCCTCGGGCTGACGGGCAGCCCCGAGCCCAACAACGGCTCCAACGTCTGGAAGACCAACGGGCGGTTGCACTTCTGGCGCTACTCGTCTAAAGAGAAGCCCCCAGCGTGGGAGAAGCGCGTGGACGAGCTCTTCGACCTTGGGGCGACCACGTTCGATGACGAAGAAGTCAAGCGCATCTACAAAGAGTTCCAGCAGATCGTCTCGGAGAACTTGCCCTATATCTATCTAGTCAATCAGCAGTTCCTCTACGCGAGCAAGGCCGGGCTGGGCAACAACGAGAATTTCAAGCCCAACTGGGGGGTGTTGGCCTTGGCCGACACGCTGTGGTGGAAGGACGAGCAGCGGCGGAAGTAAACCAGGCTTCGCCTGGACCGTTCGCCGTGCCGCCGGCGGCGGCACGATGAAAGCCCTATGCTCAACTATATCGTGCGTCGTCTGATCTACATGATTCCGACGCTCTTTGTCATCTCCGTCGTCTCGTTCATGGTAGTCCAGCTTGCCCCTGGCGATTTCTTGACAAAATATAAGCTCAACGAGCGCATCTCCCAAGAGACGCTGCAAAACATCGCGAAGCACCTGGGGCTGGAGAAGCCCTGTGAGCCCCTGGAGGGGCAATGGAGCGGCTGCGCGGAGCGCTACTGGCGCTGGCTCAAGGGAATTCTCTTCAGCAGCGACAGCGTCGATCCCTCCACAGGGCAACGATGGCAAGTCTGGGCGATAAACGCTCAGTTTCCGTTCATCCATTGGAATCCGGATTTTGGGTTCTCGTTTGAGACCAATCAGCCGGTCTCTAAGCTCTTCTGGGAGCGCCTGCCCCTCACACTGCTCGTGACTATCCCCACGTTTCTGTTCGCGTGGCTCATCTCGCTGCCCTTGGGGATCTACGCCGCGACGCGACAGTATTCCCTGGGCGATACGATCTTCACGCTCTTGGGATTTGCCGGGCTTTCCATCCCAAACTTCTTTCTCGCGTTAGTGCTGATGTATTGGCTTGTCGTCTCGGTCACGCCTACGTTCTGTAGCTGGGGCTGGCAATTCTTCTGTCCGGGCAATCCTGGGGCATCTGTGGGCGGGCTCTTTGTGCAAGAGCACATGGGCGGATCGCCCTGGCCCTGGGAGTGGTCGCTGAGCAAATGGCTCGACTATCTGTGGCATCTGTGGCCCGCGGTGCTCGTGATTGGGGGATCGTCCATCGCTGGGCTGATGCGCATCATGCGCGGCCAGATGCTCGATATTCTCGGCTCGCAGTATATTATGACAGCGCGCGCCAAGGGGCTGAGCGAGCGCGTTGTGATTTATAAACACGCGCTACGCAACGCTCTCAACGTGATGATCAGTATATTTGGGCAGAGCCTCCCTGGCCTGATCGGCGGGGCTCTCATCACGGCGATCGTGCTCAACTTCCCCACGGTCGAGCGGCTCTTTTACGAAGCCCTGCGGGCTTACGACGACTATCTCGTGCAGACGCTCTTGATGTTCTTTGCGGTCTTGCTGCTGCTGGGCAATCTCTTAGCTGACATTATGCTCGCGTGGGCCGATCCGCGGATTCGCTATGACTGAAAAACCCCTCAGTCAAGGACAACTCATCTGGCGACGTTTTCGCCGCCATAAGCTTGGGGCCTTGGGCGCCGCGATCATCGCCTTCTTAGTGATCGTGACGCTCTTTGCGCACTTCATCAGCCCGTATGACTACGCGACGCAACGCCGCCGCTTCGCGTTTGCCCCGCCCACGAAGGTTCACTTCTTCGACAAAGATGGTCGGCTGAGCTGGCCCTTCGTCTACGGGATCACTCGCGAGCGTGACCCGCGAGGGCGTTGGATCTATCGCGAGGACACCACGCAAGTCTATCCCATCAAGTTCTTCGTGAAGGGCGATCCCTATAGACTCTTTTGGCTCATTCCAACAGATATCCATCTCTTTGGCACGGGGGAGCTCGATCCCAATTCGCCCGGACAGATCTTTCTCTTCGGCACTGATGATGTCGGGCGGGATCTCTTCTCGCGCACGCTCATTGGGGGGTGGGTCTCGCTCTCGATTGGGCCGTTAGCACTGGCGATCAGCTTGACGCTTGCGATCGTCTTTGGCGGGATTTCGGGATATTTTGGAGGAGGTTGGGATAACTTCATTCAGAGGACTATCGAAGTCTTGAACTCTTTTCCGGGGTTACCGTTATTGTTGGCGCTCGCGGCGATCCTGCCGCCGGGGTTGCCGCCGGCGATCTCGTTCTTGCTCATCATTGCGATTCTTTCGGTATTGGGCTGGGGGGGCACGGCGCGGGCGCTGCGCGGGCTCTTTTTAGTCTTGAGGGAGCAAGAGTTCGCGCTGGCCGCCAAAGCGATGGGCGCAAGCAACGCCCGGATTATCTTCAAGCATCTCTTGCCCAACACGCTGAGTTACTTAATCGTCAGCGCGACGCTGGGCATTCCGGGGCTGATTCTCGCCGAAGCGTCGCTCAGCTTTCTGGGGTTTGGCATTCGAGACCCGATGACGAGCTGGGGCCAGCTGCTCAATCAATTCACCGACAGCACGATCACGAATTTGACGTATCATCCGTGGCTGATGATTCCGGGGTTCTTTATTATTATCGCCGTGCTCGCTTTTAACTTTATGGGCGACGCGCTGCGCGACGCCACCGATCCGTTCTCGGTGCAGGGGAGATAAAAAAAGCCCTGCCGAGCTTGACGACTCGACAGGGCCACCTACTGCGCTCTGATTTTTATCCTTTACTTACACTCCTGGCCGTTGGCAAGGCTCTGCAGGCACTGCACGTCGAACGCCCGGCCCAACTGAATCAAGAGGGCCTTCGTAGCAGCGCGGCGCACCGCAGGAGTAGCTCCATCGGTCATGAGCTGGCGCAGCTCTGCTTCGGGCTTGTCCGCCCAACGATTACCCAGCTCATAGTACGCAGCCAAGCCGATCTCCGGGTCGTTAGCATCCTGTGCAAGCGCCTCAAGTTGATCCGTTGGCTCCCCCTCGAGGGCCTTAGCCAACCCGCGCTGGCTGGCAAACGACGAGTATAGGGCGACGGGCGCGCCATCGGCATCATTGTAGAGCTGGTAGTCATAGCCCACGAGCTCTTGCAGCAGCTCTTGCTGGTTATTCGCTTTGGCTTGCTTAGCTGCGGCAATAAGCGTATCTACATCTTTAGGTATGCAGTCGCCAAAGACGCCCGGGAAGATCTGAACCCCTTGGACGTAGGCACGCGCCGCGGCAAGGCGTGCCCCAGAGGTTGCTTGCGGGTCGGTCGCGCGCTTCAACAGCTCTGGGCATTCAATGCCGACCAATGGGCCAAAGAAGGAGAAAGCCCCCGGCGCGATCTCTGTAGCGACTACTGCCCGCAAAGCTTTGGATTTGCTGCACTCCACAGGGTTGGGGAACGCTAGCGTGATGTCCTTTCCTGCGAGGCAGTCATCAATGCGCTGGAAGCCGATATTCCCGCCGCGATCGAAGAAGTTGAAGAACGCTAACCCGTTGGTCAAGAACATAGACGCCAAGGCATAGGCCAGCTCGATCTGGCCGGCTTCCTCAGCGATCTTCATGGCTCCATAGATGCTATTCAACATATTGTTCTGGGCAGACCCAGCCCGCTGGAGCAACGGGTTCTTGATCTTGACCCCTGGGGTAACTTGGAATTCTGCAGTGGCTGGTGCCAGCAGCACCTCGCTGCGCGCTAATCCGCTAGAGCTGGCTGCTGCACGGGCTTGAGATGTTAAGCCAGTCCCACCGACTGCTTCCCAGCCCTGTATGGGCGCAGCAGTGAGCTTCAGCATCTCCGACGGGGTGACGGCTGTAGTCGAGGCGATGTTAAGCAGCTCTTGCGCGAGCAACAGTCCCGCGACGGCCCGAACGTCATCGTTGGCACTGGGGATGGGCTGAGCTTGTTGCGCCGTCACAGCATATTCTGATGGCCCCGCTATCACCAAACCGCCGATGACTGCAGCTAGCACTACTAAGCTGATGATCTTCTTCATGTTCTTCCAACCTCCTTTTTGGGGGTTTGCAGAGAACTTGAAATCAGTAGATCTTTGCAATCACTTCCTGGAAAGGGCGGATCACCTCCTCAGGCCGACAGGCCCGCGTTCAAGACGCTCGATCTGTCGGCGCGCGAGAGCGATAAAACGATCGGCTACGAGCTTGAATTGCTCGGATTCGGACTTCGTGCGCTCTTCGGGGGAGAGCAGCGGGCTGCGAAAAGCCGCTACGATGACGCCTCGTTGCAGCGTGACAAACTTTTCATTGCGTAGCCCAGGAACTTCAACCTCAAGCCTGCGCACGACTTCCTTCCGAAAAGCGAGAGCGAACTCATCAGGATCGTATTTATAGACCAGCACTTCGTCAACCGATCCCTTCAGGGCCTCTTGTACAGCCGTTACTACTTCAACGGGGAGATCCCTGGGCGTGCCAAAACCGATGATCTCTGGTGGGCCGGCAGCAAAGAGCTGCTGCGCGCTCTCTTCGGTGAGATAGTAGAGCAAGACGACCGTCAGGCGAATCGCCTCTTCACGGGTGCGGCCGCGCTTCTGAAAGACTGCTGCGGCGCTGATGGGGTTGCCTAAGCGGTCCTCTCGCTGGGCCTCCAGCCGCCCCGTCGCTTGGAGCGACCACGTCCAAGGCTGAAACCACGGGGGCGTCAGGAGCCATTGAGAGCCGATCATCACCTCGTTCACATCAGTCGAGGTGAGAAGAAGCTCTCTCAGCTCTTGGAAGATCCGCTCGGCTTTGGTCGGATCAAGGGCTGTTTGTTCTTGTTGGCTTTTGACGAGATACTGCCCCAGGAACAATCCAGCTATCAAGAGCAAGACCAAGCTCAACCATCGGTGCTGGCGCATGACCTTATACGCTCCCTAATCGTTAAAGATAGCATAAAATACCCCCGATTGTCAAGAGGGAGACACAAAAAGCCTAAGATCGACGGAATTTTACGGAGCACCTTCTCTCAACGCGCTCCACAGGGCTGTGTAATCGCCCCTGGGGTTCCAGAAGAGATAGCTCTCGAGCCCCAGCTCGCGCACGGCGCGGATCTGCGCCCGAATGTATTCCCCATAACTGAGATGGCCGGGAACGCGCATCTCGAACGCCTGCAAGAACGGCCTCAGCTTGAGATGGCGCTTCAGCCCACTCTCAAGAGCTTTCTTCACTGTGCCGTACGGATCAGAGCGCAGCTCCTCCGTCTCGTAATGCGATGGGTAGACCATCGGCGAGAGCACGTCGAAGAACTTATCGAACGTCTCCAAGTGCTGCCCGATGGGGTCTATCTTTTTGAGGTTCCAAGGCCACAGCGTCCGCCCGAAGACGTCCGCCGAGAGCCGAATCTTTCCGCCGAGTCGCTTATAGAGGCGTCGTAAAAACTGTTCGATAGCATCGTAGCGCTGGGCATAGACGGGCTTATACGCCCCGCCATCGGGCCAGCGAATATAATCAAACTGAATCTCGTCAAAGCCCAACGATGCGGCTTCTTCGGCGATCGCGAGATTGTACTCCCAGACGCGCTCGTCAGCCGGGGAGACCCAGCGCTGCGGCTCTCTCTCTGTAGGCAGCGCGCTCAGATACTGCGCGAGCTTGGGATCATAGAAGAGCACTTGTCTAGCGATCACGTAGAAGCCAAGCTTCTTCAGTTGAGGCAGAAGCTCATCGAGCTTCAAAATATTGGCACGAGCGCCGATCTGCTGAGCTAGAGGGACTTTTGTCTCATACGCGACCGTGCCGTGATTGTCCTTGATGTCTATGACGAGAGCCGTGAACCCGACACGACGGGAATTTTCTACGATCTCTTGGAGCTTTTTCGGATTGGCCGCGACGGCCGCGGGCAGATAGACCCCACGGATTTTGAACCCCGCAGACGAGTCAAGAGGGGGAGTCGGCGCTGCTTTCTTCCCGATGGGAACGAGCGCTGCTTTTGAGACCGGCTGCGCAGGGCGCTCCGGCTGAGCTAGGACCAACCCCAGCACAACCAAACCCACAAGAATAAGCCCAAGGGCTACGATGTTCCGGCGCTTGCTGTTTCGAATGCGATGTAAATTTCTTTTCACAGTCTCCAGGCCTCGGTGTCAGGGCGGGCCTCCGGTGGGATATAATCTACCCCGACGACGAGAAGGAGCCAAGGCCGCATGTCCACTCTCCTTGAGAAAGCGCGTCAGCTGCTGGCCGAAGGTGATCTGTGCGACCATTGTCTGGGGCGGGCGTTCTCGCAGCTGGGGAAGGGGCTGCGCAACGTGCAGCGCGGGCGCGCCCTGCGCACCGTGCTCAACATGGAAGGGCAGCTCTTCCCCGAACGCGAGTCGGCATGTCGTGTCTGCGGGGGAATCTTCGCGCAAGTCCCCCAGTGGGCCCAGCGCGCGGTCGCGGCCGTCGAGGGTCTGGAGTTCCGCACGTATCTCATGGGCACGCGCGTCCCCCCAGCGATAGAGAGCGCTGAGCTCGCCCTCAAAGAGAAGCACGAACTGCGCGGCGAGCCGTTCAAGCAAGAATTCAACCGTGAAGTGGGACGGCTCTTCGGAACGATCTTAGCCGAGCGCGGACGCGCTGTCTCTGTAGATTTCCTCGACCCGGAGATCGTGCTGCTGATGGACCTTGAGAAGTCCGAGCTGACGGTGCGCATCAATTCGCTCTTTATTTATGGAAGATATAAGAAATTCGTGCGGACGATCCCCCAGACGAAGTGGCCCTGCCGGCAGTGTCGTGGGCGCGGCTGCCCCAGGTGCAACTTTACGGGCAAGACCTACCAAGAGAGCGTCGAGGAGCTGATCAGTCCCCCGCTGCTGCGCGAGACGCGTGGGGTGGGCACGGCGTTTCACGGAGCGGGGCGCGAAGATATTGACGCCCTGATGCTCGGCACCGGGCGCCCGTTCGTCATCGAGATTAAAGAACCAAAAGTCCGCACGCTCGACTTAGCTAGACTCCAAAAAGAGATCAACGAGAGCGCCGCGGGCAAGATCGAGGTGAGCGAGCTGCAATTTGTCAAGGGCGCTGTCGTGGAGCGCCTCAAAAGCCTCGAAGCCGAGAAGGTCTACGAGGCGAAGGTGCGCTTTGCCGAGCCGATCACGCCCGAACAATTGCAAGACGCGCTCACGCGCTTGCGCGGCGCGACGATCGAGCAGCGCACGCCCACGCGTGTAGCCCATCGTCGCGCGGACTTGGTGCGCACACGAAGAGTGCTGGAGATCTCCGGGGATCTCATCAGTCCAACAGAAGCCACGATCAGGGTACACTGCGAAGGGGGGCTCTATATCAAAGAGCTTGTCTCTGGGGATGGCGGGCGGACGCGCCCCAGCTTGAGCGAACTTTTGAGCACTCAAGCAGAAGTCACGGAGCTGAACGTCCTAGAGGTGCGCGGGGATTTTCTGCAAGACCCCTCCCCCGGCTCCACCTCACCCTGACCCTCTCCGTAAACGGAGAGGGAACGGGAAAGGGGGGGCATTCCCCCTTCCCGCGTCGGGAAGGGGGCTAGGGGGTTAGGTTCACCCCCGGCTGCGGGGCTAGATCGAAAGGATCGCTCTGCCCAAGCTGTGTATGTCTAAAGTAGGCGCACGCGGCGATCATCGCGGCATTATCCGTGCACAGCTCCATCTTGGGGAAGAAGACCTGAAGATTCTTCTGAGAGAGCAAGCGCTCGCGCAGCCGAGAATTCGCGGCAACCCCGCCCACGACAATCACTCTCTTTATATTGCGCTGGCGCGCTGCCCGCAGCGTCTTCTCGACCAAAACGTCCACGACGGCCTCTTGGAACGACGCCGCGACGTCGGCCCTGGCAGCGTCGGGGTGATCGCGCAGATAGTAGACGACGGCCGTCTTCAGCCCGGCGAAGCTGAATTCTAAAGAGTCCGAATCGAGCATGGGGCGCGGGAGCGCCAGGGCTTTCGGATTCCCCTGACGAGCGAGTTTATCGAGCGCCGCCCCGGCAGGATACCCCAAGCCCAAGAGCTTTCCGACTTTATCGAACGCTTCTCCGGCGGCGTCGTCGCGCGTCTCGCCCAGAATTTCGTACTCCCCGTAGGCGCGCACCTCAACCAAGAGCGTGTGCCCTCCAGAGACGATCAACGCTACAAACGGCGGGGGCGCATCGGGGTTTTCTAAGTAATGGGCGAAGATGTGCCCCTCAAGATGGTTGACCCCGACGAACGGCTTGTTCAGGGCATATGCGACAGCTTTCGCATACGAGAGCCCAACTAAGAGCGGGCCGACCAGTCCCGGCCCATAGGTCGCGCCCACCAGCGCAAGATCCGAGAAAGCGATCCCGGCTTGATCGAGGGCCTCTCGAACGACGAAGGGGAGCTTTTTGATGTGATTGCGCGAGGCGACCTCGGGGACGACGCCCCCGTATTTCTCGTGGAGATGCGCTTGCGAGTAGACGATATTCGAGAGAATCTCTCGGCCGTCGCGCAGCACGGCCACGCTCGTCTCGTCGCACGACGTCTCGATGCCCAGAGTATAGTGCGCCATAGCGCTTCACGTCGTGATTGCGCTCTTCTTGAGGGCTGCGATGTACGGGAGGTTTCTGTAGCGTTCGGCGTAATCGAGTCCGTAGCCGACCACGAATGCATCTTCTGTCAGCGTGAAGCCTACGTAATCTATCGTCACAGTTTGAGTGCGGCGCGGGGTCTTGTCTAACAGCACACAGATCTTTAAGCTCGCTGGATTGCGCGCCCGCAAGAGCTCCACAAGATGGGCGAGCGTCTGCCCCGTGTCTACAATATCCTCGACGAGCAAGACGTGCCGCCCTGCAATGGGCTTCTCCAAGTCTTTGAGCAGTTTAATCTGCCCCGGGGTTGAGCCCATGCCGTAGCTGGAGATCGCAATAAAGTCATACTCGACGGGGATGGTCATGGCGCGGGTGAGGTCTGCTAAGAAGACGACAGCGCCGCGCAGCAACCCCACGGCGATGGGCGGCTCGTGGGCGAGCTTCTCCCCTAACAGCTTTGCGTAGTCGTGGGAGATCTGCTGGCCCAGCTCGCGCACCCGCTGGGCAATCTGAGCTTCCGTAAACAGAACGCGCTCGATCTCGCTCTGCATCACTTTCGCACCGAACTCTTCGCAGAGGTTCGTTGGGAAGCTTCTAAAACCGTGATCCCAACAAGGCGACTCCCTCTATAGTCAAGGATGACGCCATCATCGCGCAGCTCGCTATGCGTTGAGCTTGGTTTCTTTTCGAAATGAATGTATAGCACATCGGCTTCCTCGTCGTAGTCAAGCCACATTTGAGTTTTAGGAAGTTGTACCAAGTGTGCTACAGCCTGCAAAAGATGTGCAAGGCTTTTTGGAGCTAAGACCTCTTTGGCCATACAATCGCCTTCCTGTTCACCTTGCGAGCTATAAATGCCGTGAGAATGAAGCCGTCGCTTGAGCTGACCTCACGATAGACTACATGCAGATACTTGCCTTTTCCTAAAGAGCGTATTGCTATGAGCGCCCCTCCGTAGCCACGCAAGACCCACGTGGGACGCTCGATAGTCTCCAACACCAGCTCGCGATATGATAGCATATAGGGTTTGTTGCGGGCAATATGCGCCCACCGCTCGTCCGTAAGACGGATCGGCACTCCGTTGATCGAATACGCGGTTGTCTTCATTCATGGGCGCACCGAGAACTTCTCTTCGAGCTTGCGCAATCTCTCGGCGATTCCCCCGTACTCGAGCTCCTCCATGCCCACCATCGCCGGGCCGGAAAAGCCCTGACGACGAATCTCGCTCATCTTCCGCGCTGCTTTCTCGCGCACCCAGTCCCAGTACGGATGATCAAAGATATCTACTGGCCCAATCAGCTTTCCGTCTTTGACGGAAAACCCCAGACACTGCACCATCGCCGGGCCGTCGAAATACCCAATAGTAGAGTTTCTCTTGACGGGCATGAGCGGAACGTTGTGACTCCCCCGGCAGTCGCCCGCGACGTAGTGCGCGATCTCAAACGGCGCTACGACCTCGCCGGTCGCGGGAAATTGCGACTGCACCCGCACGAGCATCACCGGGTCGTCTTTGCCCACATACTTGCCCGCGATATTATGCAGTCTCGTCGTGCTGCAGACGACGGCGATCTCGCCCGTCTTGCGCGAGCGAATGCTCTCGATCACAAAGCGATGGTTGTCGCGCAACAGCGCCGCGATGTCGTAGAGATCTTCAGGAGCGTTCAGAGTAATGACCCTGTCGCCCTCAGTGTAGTTGACGTCCATGATCGTGAACGAGAACCCTGCCGCGAGGGTCGAGCTGAGCATGAGCCCTGGGCTGTACATGGGGTCAGCGAACGCTAAATATAACGGGAGATTAAACGCGCCGGGCTCAGTCTTGTCGGCAGCGAAGAATAAGAACGGCTCAGCGGGGCGCTCTTCGATCTCCATCTCGGCGACGCCGGGGCCCAGGCCGCGCACGTTCCCGGAAAAGCTGTCTTTTAAGAGATCTTGTCCGGCGCCGTAGAGCCCCTCGGCCTTGGCGACGGCCGTGCCCGCTTTGAACGCTTCCCAGGCAAGACCGTGAATCTCTTTGTTGCCCACGCCCCTCTGATGGGTCATGAGGATGTGAATGTCGTCGCCGCAGTAGCCGACGTAATAATCTATGAGCAGATTTTTTGCGTTCTTCTTGACGAACTCAGAGACGGCATTGACGACGCCGGGGCTGGGACAGATGTGCCCGGCGATCGCTCCGATGTCGGCCTTGATCGCACTGATGGTGACCTTCATACGAACCTCCTTTATGAGCTTAGAGCTTTAGCGTGCCTTCTCTTTAAGCCTTCAACCAAGGGAGCCAATATCCGAGAGGCTTCGCAGATCTCAATCCCGAGGATCTCCCCGCTCTCTTCGTCTATGTCTAGGCTCACACCAGGGATGAACTCTTCGCTGACTGCAGGGCCGTCTCGCCTATGAATGTACAAGATATCCGCTTGCTCATCATAGCGCACACTGCCGCGTTCGATCATAAGGGCACCCCACTTATTATATAAGCTTGATCTGGCTATTGTCCGCGAGCACGAAGCTGAGCGCCTCCGGGCGGCGGTCTTTTTTACTAATAGCGACGTTGCGCCCGATGAGGCTGTGATCAATCCGCCCGATGCCATCAATGTGAGACCCCTCCATCACAATGCTGTACTCGATCTCGCTGTGCCGGATGGTGACGCGCGGGCCGATGGCCGTAAACGGCCCAATGAACGAATCCTCGATCACCGCGCCCTCGCCGATGACCAGCGGGCCGCGCAACTCTGAGTTTTTAATCTTTGCCCCCGGCGCGATCTGCACCCGCCCGGTGATCTGCGAATGATTATCAAGCTCGCCCTCGATCTGGGTCGTGATGCGCTCAAGGAGCAATCGGTTGGCGTGGAGCATATCGTCGGGTTTCCCTACATCCTTCCACCAGCCCCGCACAAGGTGCGGCGTGACGCGGTAGCCCTTGTCTATGAGTCTTTGAATCGCGTCTGTGATTTCTAATTCGTCGCGCCAGCTGGGCTTGATCTCTCGGATCGCCTCGAAGATCTTCTCGTCGAAGAGATAGACCCCGACGATCGCGAAGTTGCTTGGCGGCTCTTGAGGCTTCTCGATCACCCTAATGATTTGGCCGTCTTTGAGTTGGGCGACCCCGAAGCTGCGCGGGTCTTCCACTTCCACGAGCACGATCGAAGCGTTCGCATTGCCACGCTCGAACTCCCTCACAAAGTCGGCCACACCGTTCTCCAAGAGATTATCCCCCAAATAGACCAAGAACGGCTCGCGGCCCACAAAGTCGCGGGCGCACGAGACCGCGTGGGCCAGCCCCTTGGGCTGATGCTGCAAGATATACGAGATCTTCAAGCCCCACCGGGAGCCATCCCCCAGAGCCAGTTTGAACTCTTCTTCGCGGTGTGGGCTGACCACAATGCCCAGCTCCCTGATCCCCGCTTGAGCGACCGCTTCGATGCTGTAGAAGATCACGGGCTTGTTGGCGACGGGGATCAAGTGCTTGGCGCCCGTGTAAGTCAGTGGGCGCATCCTGGTGCCCTCTCCGGCGCAGAGAATGATCGCTTTCACGTCTTATCTTACTCAGAAGACGCGCTCGCCCGCAAGATACGTCCTCTCGATCGCGATCTCATTGATCTGAGTTGGGGCTTGGAAAGGATCGCGCGAGAGCACGATGAAATCCGCGAACTTGCCCGGCTCTAGCGACCCCATAGAGCGCTCTTCAAATGCCGCATACGCCGCGCCCAGGGTATACGCATGGATGGCTTCAGCAACAGAGACTCTTTGATCAGGATGCGGCGCGTTGACAGCCCAATGGATGCCGTAGAGCGGGCCGAAGGGCATCCCGTCGCTTCCGAACGCGAGCGCTACCCCTGCGTCTAAGACCTTGCGATGGGGGTCAATCTGAGCGTCGCGCTCTGGGCCAAGACGAGCTTCATAGAGTCCGCCGGGGCCGCTCCATTGGAGAAAATTGGGCTGCATGGAAGCGATGATGCCCAGCTCTCGCATACGGGCGATCTGTTCTGAGTGCAAGAGCTCCGCGTGCTCGATGCGATGACGGCGTTCGGCGGTAGCCCCTGCGTGAGAGAGCGCTTCGAGCGCGGCATCAATGGCTCGATCCCCAATCGCGTGGATCATCACTTGGAAGCCGTGATCATGAGCGCGCTTCACCAAGCGATTGAGCTCGCTCTGCTCGTAGTTGAGTTTGCCCCAGGCTTCGCCTGGACCATTCATCTTTGCCGGCCATTGGCCGGCAAAGGCGAACAGTCCAGACGGAGTCTGGTAAGGCTCTCTGAGCGCGGCGTTACGCGCGCCCAGCGAGCCGTCCGCAAAGAATTTGATCGCGCCCAGCTTTAACAATTCATCCCCAAAGCCCGTGCGCAGCCCCAGCGCTATGAGCTGATCGAGATAGTGAACCTCAATGTTGAGGCGCACGCGAAGCTTGAGCTGATGGGCCTGATGCAACGCGAGATACGCGCGGACGTGCTCCGGCTTGGCGATGTCGTGGATCGCCGTCACGCCCAGCTTATGGGCAAGCTTTACACCCGCTACGATCGCGTCGCGGATCTGGTCGTCAGAAGGCTGAAGCTGCTGCAAGAATGCCCAGGCGGTCTCCTCGCGCAGCAGCCCGGAAGGCTCGTCAAACTCTCCAGCTCGAGGCGTCACAGAGATCTTTTTGAGAGCCACACTGTTTGCGCAGAGGATGTGGCCGCAGACGCGCACGAGCACCACGGGGTGCTCCGGGGCAATTCGATCTAAGTCGGCTTTGGTGATATAGCGATGTTCTGGCCAGCGAGACTCGTCCCAGCCGCGCCCCAGCACCCACTGATCTCTTTCAGTGTGCTGCACGCGCGCGCGCACCAGCGCCAGCGTCTCCTCAAGAGAGCGTGCTTGGCTGAGATCAAGATAATATCCCGACTCGCGCAGCCCCACGCTCACCAGGTGCATGTGGGCGTCTATGAAGCCGGGGAGCACGGTCTTGCCCCCAAGGTCTTCGATCTGCGTCCTCGGCCCGGCGAGCTTTCTGATCTCGGCAGTGCTTCCGACAGCAAGGATCTTCCCGTCGCGCACCGCCAGGGCCTGGGCGTGCCCCGATGACACTGTATAAATATTCGCGTTGAGCACGATGAGATCAGCAGAAAGCATACCAGACTTCGCCTGCCAGGCTTCGCCTGGACCATTCGTCTTGCCGCGGAGCGGCAAGGTGTACAGTCCAGACGAAGTCTGGTTGATTATAGTTAGGGGGCCTTGGCCCGGCAAGCCCAGAGGGTCAAAGAATCGCAATGGTTCGCGATCTTGGCGAAAACCCTTGACAGCCCGCTCGCCGAGTTCTATAATTTCAGTAAAAACAGAAATTTCTGAAATAACAGAAATGGGTGACAACAGATGGACAAGGAGCTGATGGCTGTAGAGGTGATCGCTATGGAGAAGCTCGATCCGATTGTGCGGCGATTCATCTTGCACTGGGGGGAGATGGGCACCCGCTGGGGGCTGAATCGCACGGTCGCGCAGATTCACGCGCTGCTCTATCTCTCCCCGCGGCCACTCAACGCCGAGGAGATCGCTGAGAGTTTGGGCATATCGCGCTCCAACGTGAGTACAAGCTTGAAAGAGCTTCAAGGCTGGGGCGTGGTACGGGTCGTGCACATCCCCGGAGATCGGCGTGATTATTTTGAGACGATCCCTGACGTCTGGGAGATGTTCAAGATCATTCTCTCCGAGCGCAAGCGGCGCGAGCTCGATCCCACGCTGGCGCTCTTGCGCGCGGCGGTGGCAGAGCTAGAACGCAGCTCCCTAGACCCCACAGTCAAGGAGCGCGTCTTCGAGATTGCGGACTTCTTCGAGACGATAGACGCGGCGTATCATAAGCTCCATCGGCTGCCGACGGGAGCGATTCGGCGGCTGGTGAAGTTAGGAGATCGAGTCTTGCGGGCACTGGGAGTGAAGCCCGAATGAAAGGAGGCAGTATGCGTGAGGGCTTCTGCAAGACGGTGACGGCGATGGTCATAGGCGCCGCGAGCGCCTTAGGTGTCGGTATTCCGCTGGCGGTTTTGATCTTGTTCTTGATGATGGCATTAGCGAGGGAACCACTGGGGCAAGCCCTGCTTAGTGCCTACTTTGCGCTGTGGGGCTTCTATCTTACGTGGGGCTTCTATCTTACATGGCCGAGCAGCCTCGTTTTAGGGGCTGTTGGAGGAGTGCTCGCCCTGAAACTTGCGCAGCGGCTGCAGGGCAGAGAGTTCCTCGTATGGGTTGCCCTTTGTGGAGCGGCCTTAGGGGCTCTGAACGTCGTATGGCTCACCTTTCCCAGCGTAGGATATTATAGGACGTTCATCCTTGTTGGGGCAATAGCAGGATTGGGAGTGGGGCTCATCGCCGGGCCGATCATCCGTTGGGTCTGTGTGAGAAATTCATCTCTTCATCTGACGAAAGGAGGGGGATCACTATGAGAACGCCCATAATAATTATCAGCACACTCATAGCAATGGTGGCGCTCAGCGGCTGCGGCTTCCAGACTCCGCCGGTGACCGCCCTGTGGGCGGACGTCCACCCTCAGGGTTGGGTCGTCTTTACGGGAAGTAGGCCGCCGTTCCCACCGCCAAGCCAACCCTATGGGAGCTACGCCGGCTACGACGACAAGCTCTTGCTCTTCCATCCCCACCTAGGAACGACGATCACGATACTCGAGGATGCGAGTGGCACTTTCTCCTGGCCGCGCTGGAGCGCTTCCCCTTACAGCAGTGAACTCTATTGGATCAGCAACAGGGGAATGGTGTACCGGCTTGCGATTGATTTTTTGGAGATAGAGAGGGCCATCTCCGATCCTCTCCAGAGCCGGCCACCCTTGACGCTGGAAGATGCCGAGCTGCTCTGGACGGACGAAGGAGCCATCAGCGCGCTCGCCCCTTCTCCCGATGGGAAGCTTTTGGCGTTCTTGCGCGAATAAGACCATCAATTCACGGTCGTCGTCTTGGACGTCGAGGAGGGGCCAGCCCAGAAGATCGCCGAGCTGCCGACGGTCTGGCTGCCTCGGGTCCTTTGGACTCCCGATGGCCAAGCGGTGCTCCTAGCCCATGAAATCCCTGAGCGCTTCGTTGCTCTCGGTGACTAGCAGATACCCTTGGGGACGATCGTGCGCCATGAGATCACTACTGGGGATGAGACGGTTCTGGTCAGGGACGTGGCGCTCTATAATTCCTCTCAGACGGGGGGGAATCTTCCAGGGCTTGGGCCCATAGCATTAGATCCTGATGGCTCGACGCTCTACTACGTGACGCTGGCGAGGCTGCGCCTGCAGACTGCCCAAGATCTTCGGCTGGGGCTGTATGGCGTGGACCTTGTCACAGGAGCGCGAAAGCTGCTGATGGAGTTTCTCCCGGAAGAGGGGAGCATCGTCGAGCTGGTCGCAGCTCCTGGGGGGCAGCGCTTGGCTTTGACGCGCGTGGGGTATCACGCGGGGGTGGGGGTCTCTATTCAGTCAGCCCTTTATGTGATAGAAGGGGGCCAGCTCCGACAGTTGACCCAACTGCTCTATGGCTGGTTCTTCCCTCTCTGGCTCGATGAGACCCATCTTGCCTATGTGCAGTTTCAGTTTGATATAGGCAATCCCCCCAGCGGGGTTCGTCCTGCCCTGTGGGTGCATAATGTCGAGACGGGGGAGCGATTCGATCATCTGCCCTTGCTGAGGATGCAAGAGCAGCTCGAATCTTTGCGCCAGGCCATGCGGCGGCTCCAAGAGCGGATCAGGACGCTAGAGCAAGCCATCGAGGAGCTGCAAGCTCAGGTCAATAATAAATAGCTATGCGTCGTGGCTGGCTTGAGCTGCTTGAACCCATCGGCATTGTGGCGGGAGCTTTTTGTGTGGGATGGGTGTTGGCCGGGCAGCAGGGAGGTGCTCAGAGCCCGCCGTGGGGGCTATGGGCTGTAGGGCCTCCCGTGATCGCTGGGGCGTTTTGGGAACCCAAGCTCCCGTCCCCCCTGGTCGTGCTCTTTCATACGCTTGTGACTCGAATCAGCCTGGGCCTGTGGGCGCTCCTTGCGGGCTGGTCTGTCGCCGGGGCTCTGTCGGACTTCCCGTGGCCTGTGGCGCTCCATCTTGTCCCGCTCATCGTTGGGCTGCACGTGCCCTTGGCCCTGACTTGGGATCGGTGGCCCAGCTCTCAGCGCCGGCTCCTGCGGCATCTTGGGTATGATCGAGCGGCAGGCTTGCGGACGGTTGCTGTGGCGTTGGGAACTGGGCCGGCGAAGAAGCTGGGCTGGGCGCTGTGGCTGCTTTATCTGTTCGGGTTGATGGGGGCCTCAGCTTTAGGGTACGGGCTGCCGCGGACGCTTCTCTACGCAGCTTCATCGGAGCGGGCGGTGTGGGCCATTTGACTTTTCCCGCGCGCTTCTTATAATGAAGTGACTCTGTGGTCTTTGACAACTCGCTCTGCTCTCAATGGATGAACTCAGACAAGGAGGTATTCGCTATGAATGGTCAACCGGAAACTGCCGTCTTTGTGGACTTGGAGAATATCTATATTGGGTTTCGACATCTCTATGGACGCGACCTGACCGCCGATGAGCTGGTGGAGCGCGCGAGGGCATTTGGCGGTGTGAAGTTCATCAATGTCTACGCGGACTTCAGTGAGCTCACCTATCCCGAACACTTCAAGCTCGCCCTCGACAACGAAGGCGTCCACGCGATCAACGTCCCCAAGGACCGCGATCGCGAGGGCCGCCCCACCAAGAACAAAATAGATATGCGTATGGCCGTGGACGTCATGCGCACGCTTGCCTTCAGAAAAGAGATCGCTCGCTACGTCCTGCTCACCGGGGATAAGATCTTCCTTGATGTCGTCAACTTGGCCCGCAACGACTTCGGCAAGGAAGTGATCATCTGCGGGCTGGAGGGGACGGTCGCCCAGGTGCTCAAGGATGTCGCGCTGTATGTCCCCTTCAGCGCCGACGCCGCGGTAGACGAGCGCTTGGAGAGATTCATCAAGCTCTTCGATCGCCTGGAGCGCGAGCTGCTGGTGGGGACGTATCACTATATTGGGTGGAAGCTCGTCATTGATAAGCTGATGGAGGAGCCCCAGATGGGCTTTACCAGCTGGGCGGAGGCGCGCGACTTCTTCGAGCGCCTCAAGCGCGACGGGCGGCTCATCCTCAAGTACTATCCGGGGGAGAGCCGCGAGATCGAGGGGTATCGCTTAGATAGACGAAACCCCTTGGTGCGCAAGGTCTTGGGGTTGGAACCCAAGACGGCCGAACCCACGACCCTCTAGGAGCCTATGGCCCTCTTTGGGAAGTATTTTAAGGTCGAGCTCGACAAACACCTGGAGCGCTCGGACGAGGCCTTGTGGATGAAGTGCAAGGCGTGCAACGAGCTCGTCTTCAAGAAGCGCGTGCGGGAGAACAACAACATCTGCCCCAAGTGCGGGGAGTACTTCTTCCTGACGGCTCCCGAGCGCATCCAGATGCTTGCCGATCCTGGCTCGTTTGAGGACATCTCCCGGCCGATCGTCGCCGCCGATCCCTTGGGGTTTCCCGGCTATGCGGAAAAGCTCAAGCAAGCCCAAGAGGAGACCGGCCTGGCCAACGAGATCATCGTCGGGCGCGCGCGGATCGGCGGGTACCCGGTCGTCCTGGCGGTCATGGACTTTCGGTTCATCGGGGGGAGCATGGGCTCGGTGATGGGCGAGCAGATCTGCCATGGCATGGAGGTCGCCGCGCGCGAGCGGATCCCGTTCATATTGATCTCCGCCACCGGAGGCGCGCGCATGCACGAGGGGATTCTCTCGCTCATGCAGATGGCCAAGACCTCCGCGTGCCGCAAGAAGCTCGCGGACGCGAAAGTCCCGTTCATCTCGATTATGACGTATCCCACGACCGCAGGGGTCCAAGCGAGCATCGCCAGTTTGGGGGACATCGCCTTGGCCGAGAAGGGGGCGCTCATTGGCTTTACGGGGCGGCGCGTCATCCAACAGACCCTCAAGCAGGACCTGCCGGAGGACTTTCAGACCGACCGATTTGCCTTCGAGCACGGGATCGTGGATGGCGTGGTCAAGCGCGAGCACCTGCGCGACGAACTCATCAGAATCTTGCGATTCTTCGCCGATGGACACCAAGGCCATTGAAGAGCTGCAACGCCAGATTGAGCGGCTGAGGGAGCTGAGCCGCGACGGGCTCGATCTGTCCGAAGAGATCGCACGGCTCGAAGCGAAGCTCGCCAGACTCCGTCTGGCTTCGTCTGGACAAGCTTCGCTTGACGTGCATCGTGCCGCTGCAGGCGGCACGGCGAACAGTCCAGACGAAGTCTGGGAGCGCGTGAAGCTGGCGCGCCATCCCCAGCGCCCCTACCCCCTTGATTACATCAAGCTCATCATGGAGGACTTCTACGAGTTGCACGGGGACCGGCTCTTTGGGGACGACGCGGCGATCGTCGCGGGGCTGGCGCGCTTTGAGGGACGGACTGTGGTCGTCGTGGGGACGCAGAAGGGCCGCGACGCCACGGAGAACGTCCGGCGAAACTTCGGGATGCCTCACCCGGAGGGCTATCGCAAAGCCCTGCGGGTGATGAAGCTTGGGGAGCGCTTCGGGTTTCCGATCCTCACGTTCATTGACACGCCGGGGGCCTATCCGGGCATCGGCGCGGAGGAGCGCAACATTGGAGGGGCGCTCGCCCAGAACATCTACGAGATGTTCCAGCTGCAGGTCCCCATCATCGTGACGATCTGTGGGGAGGGGGGCAGCGGGGGCGCGATCGCCCTTGGGGTGGGAGATCGCATCTTGATGCTCGAGAACGCAATCTACTCGGTGATCACCCCTGAGGGGTGCGCGGCTATTCTCTTCCGGGACGCCCAAAAAGCTCCCCAAGCGGCGCAGGCGCTGAAGCTCACGGCGCAGCATCTGCTCCCGTTGGGCATCATTGATGAGATCGTCCCTGAGCCTCCTGGTGGGGCCCATCTCGACTATCGTGGGGCCGCGCACGCGCTCGCCGCCGCGCTCGCTCGCCATCTGCGCGAGCTCTGTCATATCCCGGTGCAGCAGTTGCTCGAGGGGCGCGCCGCGCGCTTCCGTGCCCTGGGCATCTTCGAGGAGCTGAGAGAACTTTGAGCAGTGGCCGAGAACGTACTACACGAGGACGAGGAGGTGTGAGGCGATGACCCATACAGGGCATCCTCTGGAGTGTCGCGGCGAGTGCTCGTGGATCTTCTCCGATCTGGACGAGAAGGGCCTCAAGGAGTTGCGGGCCATGGCGCGCCCGGTCTCCTACGACAAGGGCGAGCTCATCTTTCATGAGGGCGAGCCGGCGTTCGGCTTCTACGTGATCTGCACGGGGAAGGTGAAGTTGGCCAAGTATTCCCCCACGGGCAAGAAGCAGATCTTAAAGCTGCTTGGCCCCGGCGAGATCCTTGGCGAAAAGACCATGTTCGACCGCGAAGTCTACACCGCCTACGCGCAGACGCTCGAGCCAACACGGATGAACTTCTATCAGCGGGAGCCGTTCATCGCGTTCTTGGAGAAGTATCCCAAAGTCGCGCTCAAGATCATCGAGAAGCTGTCGCGGGAGATCAAGGCCTTCCAAGATCGTCTCATCGAGACGAGCTATGGCGGCAGTGAGGAGCGCTTAGCGCGCCTGCTGCTGATGATGGCCCAAGTCTATGGAACCCAAGAGGAGCGCGGCATGTACGTCGGGGTGGATCTCTCCCGCTCGGAGCTGGCGGAGCTTGCGGGGATCTCCACGGAAACGGCGATCCGCACGCTGAGCGCCTTCAAGGAGCGCGGCTATGTCGATCTGGAGGGCCACAAGATCTATCTACGCGATCGGGAGAGCCTCAGCAAGATCGCCGAGCCCTTTGAGATCCGCCTCAAGGAGAATCTCATCTGAGGTCGCGGAAGTGCCGCAATTGCTCGCGGAAGAGCTGGGCGAGCTCTTGGGCTTTGGCCGTATAAGCAGAGGGGTCCTTCCACAGCGCTTTGGGGTTGATGCACAGCTTTCGCAGCCCCGGACAGTACGCAGGGAAGCGCAATCCCAAATGCGGCTCTTCTTCGAAGGGGACGCGCTCCAGCGAGCCGTCGAGGGCCGCCCGCACTAATGCTCGCGTGTACGGCAGGGGGATCCTCGTGCCGACGCCATAGGGCCCGCCGGTCGTTCCGGTGTTCAAAAGCCAGACCTTCGCTCGATAGCGGGCGATCCGCTCGTGGAACATCGTGGCGTATGTCTGCGGGGGCAAGGGCCAGAACGGCCCGCCAAAGCATGGGCTGAAGGTTGCCGTCGGCTCGGCCACGCCGCGTTCGGTGCCCGCCACCTTCGCAGTATACCCCAGCAGAAAATACGAGATCACTTGATCGTCCCGCAGGAGCGAGATAGGGGGCAGCACGCCAAACGCATCATACGCCAAGAAGAAGATCGTGTGGGGATGGGGCCCGGTGCCCGTCGGGACGATGTGGGGCAAGAACTCGATGGGGTAGGCCGCGCGCGTGTTCTCCGTGATAGACGCGTCATCGAAGCGAATGGTTCGGGTTGGCTCTTCCAAGACGACGTTCTCCAAGATCGTGCCAAATTGATGCACCGCGTGATAGATCTCCGGCTCGGAGTCGCGGCGCAGCCCGATGACTTTGGCGTAGCAGCCGCCCTCGAAATTGAAGACGCCCTCGTCGGACCAGCCGTGCTCGTCGTCGCCGATGAGCGAGCGGTCAGGATCGGTCGAGAGCGTGGTCTTGCCCGTGCCGGAGAGCCCAAAGAACAGTGCGGTCTGGCCGTCTTGGCCCTGATTGGCCGAGCAGTGCATGGGCAAGACGCCCTGCTGGGGCAGCAGATAATTCAACAGCGTGAAGACAGATTTTTTGATCTCCCCGGCGTAAGCCGTGCCGCCGATGAGGATAATCTTTTTCGCTAGATGCAGAATGATAAACGTCTCGGAGCGCGTGCCGTCGCGTTCGGGGACGGCGCGAAACGACGGGGCACAGATCACAGTGATCTCCGGGTTGTCCCGCCGAGTGCGTAAGAAGAGATTGCGTGCGAAGAGACTATGCCAGGCATATTCGGTGATCACGCGCAGAGGAAGACGATAGCGCGGCGCGGCGCAGACCTCTAGGTCTTGCACGAAGACCTTCTTTTTCTTCAAATAGTCGCAGAGGCGCTCATAGAGCTGATCGAACTGTTCGGGGCTGATGGGGGTATTCACCGGACCCCACCAGACTTTGTCGGCGCTGCTGGGGTCTTTGACGATAAATTTATCGTTTGGGGAGCGCCCCGTATGGCGCCCGGTGTAGGCGACGAGGGCCCCACTGCAAGCGAGGCGCGCTTCACGGCGTCGGATGGCCTCCTCGTAGAGGGCAGGGGGCTCCAAGTTCCAGTGAGCCTGGGAGAGCACCAACTCAAGCTCGATCGCTTCTCTCACGAACGCCTCCTACTCTACAAACTGTGCTATAGAATTTTTTGATTTTACAGAAAACTGAAGCTATCCGCATCTTGCCGCTGCGCTTGACATTTCTCCGAAAACTGTCAAAATACCTCCCATGAGGTGAAGCTCTCTATGAAGCGGGTTCTTCTAGGCGTCAGCATAGTCTTTCTGTTCTTCGGGGCCCTGGGGACGGCCAGCGTGCTCTCTCAGCTTTCAACCGTAGAGGCTGCGCTCCAGCCGGCAGATCCGTTCATCGCGCAGCTTATCGAGCAAGTGCAGGAAGCCCAGCTCCGTGAGCATATCTGTTACTTGCAGTCTGCCGAGGGTGGGGAGGCGTGCAACGCCCAAGGCTCACGCTGGGCGTGCGATGGCCCAGCGATTGACCGCGCGGTAGAGTACGGCCGTCAATATTTTGAGAGCTTGGGACTGCAGACGAAGCTCGACCCGTACTCGCTCTCGTGTCGCGCGGGGCTGTCGTACAATCTCGAAGCGATCCTGCCGGGCACAGACCCCGAAAGCTCTGAGATCATTCTGATCACGGCGCACCTAGACAGCATCGCCCAAGGGGTGCGGTCAAGCCGGATCGCCCCTGGGGCTGATGACAACGCCAGCGGCAGCGCCGGGGTGCTCGAGGCCGCGCGCGTTTTGAGTCAGTATAAGTTTAAGCGTTCTATCTATTTTGTGCTCTTCACGGGCGAGGAGCAAGGGCTTGTGGGCAGTCGGGCGTATGCTGGGCGGCTCAAGCGCGAGGGCGCCAATATTGTGGGTGTCTTCAACATGGACATGATCGGCTACGACAGCGACAACAACGGGATCTTCGAGATCCAAGCCCCCGATGAGGACTCTTTTCGGCTGGCGGAGCTGCTCATAGCTACGGCCAATCACTATAATCTCTCGCTCGCTCCAGAGGTGCCCAACGAAGCCCCGCCGTGGAGCGATCACGCGTCGTTTGCGCGTCAGGGTTACCCGGCAGTCTTGATCATCGAAGACACAGAGTTGGGCGAGACCGAAGATTTCAACCCGTACTATCACACGACGGGGGACACCCTAGAAGCAGTGAATCTCTCCTACGCGCGGCGGATCGTGCAAGCGATCGTAGGGACAGTGGCGCAGCTCGCAGAGCCGGTGCGATAACACTGTTTCTGCGGAGGGGGGGACTCGAACCCCCACGGGTTGCCCCACAGGATCCTAAGTCCTGCGCGTCTGCCGATTCCGCCACCCCCGCAAGCTTCGCTTAACCAGGCTTCACCTGGACCGTTCGCCGTGCCGCCTGCGGCGGCACGATGCACGTCAAGCGAAGCTTGTCCAGACGAAGTCTGGCGCGCCCGGAGGGACTTGAACCCCCAACCCGCGGCTCCGAAGGCCGCTGCTCTTCCAATTGAGCTACGGGCGCGATCTGCCCTCGACGCTCCTTAGTTTAGCTCACCCGCCTTGCATCGTCAAGCCGTGACCAATATCATACCGGGAGATGCTCGGCGTCATAGAAAGATCAGGGATAGATCGTGTAGGGTGAATTGCAAGTGATGATGAGAACGTGGCTTTGGTTAAAGATCGCCGTTTTTATCGCTCTGGGCGTAGCCCTGGGCCTTGGAATCTTTACGTTCATCTACGCCCGGGGAGGCTCTTACTTCTCTGATGACCCTCGAGCGTGCGTCAATTGTCATATTATGAACGACGTCTATAACAGCTGGTCGCGCTCCAGCCACCACGCCGTAGCCACGTGTAATGCTTGCCATGTCCCCCACGATTTTGCCCAAAAGTGGCTCGCCAAAGCGCGCAACGGGTTCAAGCATGCTGTCGCGTTCACGTTGCAGAATTTCCCTGAGCCGATCCGAATCACCGAAGCGAACCAGCACTTGCTCCAGCAAAACTGCATGGAGTGCCATAGCGTCATCGTCAGCGAGATTGTTCAGCATGGGAATTTCGAGAGATACTGTTTCGAGTGCCATCGAGGAGTCGGTCATGGACCGTAGCGACACAGTTCTCAGCTCTCGGCAAAGGAGGTCTCGATGAAGCGCATCGCGTTGTGGGGTCTGCTCTTGGTCATTATCGTCGGTATCACGGCGGGGATAACGGCGCTCTTGGTCAATATTATGGAGCGCAAGCGTGAAGCCGAAGAGATCGCGCTCAAGCTCGTGGAGATCGCCAAGAACGAGCCCGATCCGGCCGTCTGGGGCCAGAACTGGCCGCGCCAATACGCAGGGTATCTGAGGACCCGTGAGTCGAACGAGCGCACCAAGTATGGCGGCTCGGTGCCTTATCAGAAAGTCGAAGAGAACCCGCGCCTCAAAAGACTTTTTGCTGGAAATCCCTTCTCCAAAGATTACAAAGAAGATCGTGGGCACGCCTGGTCCCTGGTGGACGTGAAGGAGACGCTGCGCGAGCCCAAAGCCGGGACCTGCATGACCTGCAAGAGCGGCAATGTTCCGGGATTTCTCGAAGAAGCGGGAAGCCCCGCAAAGTTCTATGCGACGCCCTTTGCCGAGTGGGCCGCGAAAGCCCAGCACGGGATCTCGTGTGTAGACTGTCACGACGCCAAAACTATGAATTTGCGCATCTCGCGCCCGGCGCTCTTAGAAGCCTTGCAGCGTCGGGGCGTGGATATCTCCAAAGCCACTCGCCAAGAGATGCGAACGTATGTGTGCGCCCAGTGTCACGTTGAGTACTACTTCCGGGGCGAGGGGAAGTATCTGACTTTCCCGTGGGACAAGGGCTTAACTATTGATGACATTGAGCGATATTATGACGAGTACGGGTTCAAGGACTTCACGCACGCTGAGAGCGGCGCCCCGCTGCTGAAGATGCAGCACCCGGAATTCGAGCTTTTTACTACGGGGATTCACTACCAAGCGGGCGTCTCCTGCGCTGATTGTCATATGCCCTATAAGCGCGAGGGGGCTATCAAGATTAGCGATCACTGGGTGCGCAGCCCCTTGCTCAACATTGCGGGCTCGTGTATGACCTGCCATCGGGCCTCCGAGCAAGAGCTGCGCGAGCGCGTCGAGCGCATTCAAGATAGAACGTACAGTCTTTTAGTGCGCGCCGAAGAGGCGATCATCGCGGCGATTGACGCGATCAAGGCCGCCAAAGAAGCTGGGGCTTCCGATGAGATGCTCCAAGAGGCCCGGCTCTTGCACAGGAAAGCTCAGCTGCGCTGGGACTTCATCTCAGCGGAGAACAGCATGGGCTTTCACAGCCCGCAGGAGGCTGCGCGCATTCTGGGCGAAGCGATAGACTACGCGCGCCAAGCGGAGCTTTCTGCCCTGCGGGCCAAGCTCGCGCTCAGCCCAACGCAGTAAGCATCTACAGGGCCAGCCCAAGTGAACCTCCCCCTTCCCTCCGACGACTCACAAGTGCTATAATCCCACGGGGAGTGCGCAGATGCATGATGAGATTGCGTGGGTTCGTCAAGTTGCCCAAGGCGATGAGAGCGCGTTTGAGAGGCTCTTTCGCTGCTACGCCCCACGAATCTTTCGATTTGCTATGAGCTATCTCAACGATCCCGCGCTCGCAGAGGAAGTCGTGCAGGAGACGATGATCGCCGTCTGGAAGAACGCGAAAGATTACAAAGAGCAGAGCCAACTCTCGACGTGGATCTTGGGGATCGCGCGCAACAAAGCGTTAGACCGCGCGCGGGCGCGCCAGCGCGAGCCAGAACTTCTAAGAGAAATTGACCGGAGGGCGTCAGGGCGTGCGACACCAGAACAGATCGCTCGACGCGACTCACAAGCCGAGCGCGTGCGATCGGCCCTTGAGAAGCTATCTCCAGAACATCGCGAAGTGATCATGCTCGCGTTCTATAACGAGCTGTCGTACTCGGAGATCGCGCAGATTCTGAACTGCCCGGAGGGCACGGTGAAGAGCCGAGTCTACTATGCAAAAGAACAGCTCAAAAGAATTTTGAGTGAGGGCGGTGATTTATGAGACTTCGCTGTTCGCAGGAGCTGCGCGAGCTTCTGCCCTGGTACGCGAATAGCACACTCCCAGAAGAAGAGCGCGCAAAAGTCGAGGCGCATCTGGCTCGGTGTGAGCGCTGCCAGCAGGAGCTGCGCGAGCTTCGCCAGATCAAAGAGATGATCGCTCTAAGCGTCGAGAGCGTTCCAGAGCCGTCAGAAGAGCTTCTCGCACGGACGGTTGAACGCATTCGCTCCGAGGAGCGACATACGATAGCTCAGCTGAGCTGGCAGATCTTCGCACTAGGATTTTCGCTCGGCGTGCTCTATGAGCGCGGCAGGGTGAGACTTGAGCCGGAGATCGAGGCCTTCGGCTGGGAATTGAAGCGCAGAAAGGGGTGAACACGATGGCCAAAGAAGAGTGGGGCCCGGAAGAAGTAGCTCGACTGCTCGACAAGATCGCGGACAAGATCCCGGCGCTCCTCAAGGGGCTGCGAGATGTGGTCTACTCTGCAGAAGCCGGGGAACAGTTCGGCAAGGCTGTTGGGGCGTTCTACAGCGAGCTGATCAAGCAGGGCATCCCTCAAGAGCAAGCGATGGAGATGGCCAAGAATTATATGATCAGCCTACGAGATTTGGCCAAACCAAGCTTGAAGCTCGGGGAGAAAGAGATCGAGAAGGAGCTGAAGAAGGAGTCATAAGCGATGCGGGCGTGGCGCTGGGCCAGAACGATTCTGTTAGCTCTGTGGACAGCAGAGAGCTTGTTCTTGAAGCTAGGCTGGCTAGCGCTCACACTGGGATGGAGCAAATACTGGGCAGTGCGGCGCTACGAGCGCGAACTGAGACGCGCAGGGCTGCCCAGCTCCGCCGTGCGCGACCTAGTCGCAGCGTACAGTGTATCGCTAGGTGACGTGGTACGAGCGGGGTGGCGCCGGGCGCCAAGACCCCGAAAGTAGCTACCATTGGTGATTTACGTCTCGACCCTTGACAAACGTAACAGTGTTATGTTACAATAATGTCGTCAAAGCTATAAGGAGGAGCTATGTTCAATAGCTTCGATGAGCTGTATATCGGAATAGCAACAAGAGAGAGACAGAATCGTTTGGAGCGTGAAGCGGCAACAGAAAGACTGCTTGCTGAGGCTCAAGCCCAGCGCGATAAGCCCCAGAATGGTCAAGCTTTTTCGCGATTTCTCGCGCTGGCGCTCAAAGCCCTCGGCACCAACGGCAATAATTTTTTGATTCGCTGAGCAAAACAGTGTTATGTTATAATGGGCGCGAGATCTCAGGGGTGCGGTCATGGCCGAAGAGGAGCTGATCAGCAAGAAGGAAGTCCTCGAGCTGACGGGGATCTCCTACGGGCAGTTCTACCGCTGGAAGCGCGAAGGATTGATCCCCGAATCGTGGTTCATTCGGAAATCAACGTTCACCGGGCAGGAGACGTTCCTGCCCAAGAAGAAGATCTTAGAGCGCATCGAGAAGATCAAAGCCCTCAAAGACACGAAATCTTTAGAGGAGATCGCGCAGTTGCTCTCCCCAGAACTGAAAGACAGGCGCTTCGAGCGCGAAGAGATCATCAACTTGGGCTGGCTCAGCCGCGAAGTCTTAGAATACTACGAGACGATCCGCAAAGAGTCGGGTCCCTTCAGCTTTCGCGAGCTGATTTTTTTAGCTGTGATCGAGACGCTCAGAAGACTTGAACTCGACCCCGACGAGCTGAATCTCGCGGTTTCGACGCTCTTGACGAGCGACTTTGCCAAGCTCCAAGCGCGAGAGTTCAACTGGGTGTTAGCGATAGCGCGCAAGGAGCTGCCGGGGAGCTTCGCGCTCACGGGGCGCAAGCCCCACTTGAGTTTCTCCTTGCTCTACTCTCAAGAGTGTCTCTTCGACCCACAGACGCAGATCATCGCGCGGCTTGAGTTGAACAAGGTCTTAGAGGATGTCAAACTGAAGCTGGGAGCGTTGTGACCCCTCCCCCGGCCCTCCCCGGCGCGGAGAGGGACCTGGGGGTTAGGTCAAAGATCAACACAAAGGAGGCATGATGAAGATCCGCATCGGCGACTGGGAAGCAGGCGGCTGGCTGGGGTGGCTCATCGCGATCCCTGTGCTCTTTTTAGTGGGCTTGGTGCTCATCCCCATTCTGTTGGGGATTGGGGCGTTTGTCGTGGGAATCTTGCTTTTTGTAGGCGTGATCGTCTTGGGAGCAGTGGGCTTGGCGCTGCTGCCCATTGTGGGGATTCCATTGTTGATCTTGGCCCTGCTGCTCCTGCCGTTGGTGATCGTCGGGCTGATCGTGAGCGTCTTGGCGGGCTCACCGGCCTTGATCTTTCTCTTTGCAGCGGCGTTGGTCTATCTGATCTATCGTCTCTGGCAGGCGCGTCGCTAGGAGGAGGCTATGTCGGAGCAAAAGCGCACCAATGTCCATCTGGCGGGTTCTGGACGCATCAGCGGCGGGGTCTACGACACGGTGATCGTCGCTGGATCGGGACGGATCGAGGGCGACGTTGACGCCAATCTCATCAAGGCCGCAGGGATGTGCCGCATTGACGGGGATGTGAAGACCAAAGAGCTGAAGACGGCCGGCTCATGTCGCGTCGCAGGCGACGTGCAAGCTGAGCGGATGAGGACCGCAGGGTCATGCGTCATCGAAGGGGACGTGCACGCTGACGAAGTGCGGATCGCGGGGACGCAGACGGTCGAGGGCACGCTCAAGGCTAAGGAGATCACCAGCGCGGGATCGCTTAAAGTAACCGAAGATGTCGAAGCTGAGAAGTTCTTATCGCGCGGGGGCTTTGAGATCGGCGGGCTATTGTCGGCCGAAGAGATCAAGATCGAGCTGGGCGGCGGCAAAGTTTCAGAGATCGGGGGGACGCGCATCGAGGTGCGGCAGCGCGGACGGTCGTTTTGGGGCTGGCGGCGCCAGCCGCGCGTGCATGTGCAGATCGGGCGCGATCTGGAAGACCTGGGCGAGAGCTTGGGCTACGCGTTCGGCTGGTCCCACCGCTGGGGCTCTCTCGAAGCAGATACGATCGAGGGCGACGAGATCTTCTTAGAAAACACCAAAGCCCGCGTCGTTCGCGGCAAGAAGATCCAGATCGGCGAGGGCTGCAAGATCGAATCCGTCGAATACTCCGAGAGCCTAGAAGTCGCTCCAGGAGCGCACGTGAAGCATCAAACGAAGGTCGGAGGATGACGCTATGGCCAAGATCGAAGGGATGTTCGAGCGAGCTCTCGCTGTCCGCGGACCGACGAAGCTGATCGTGCGCACGGGCAGCGGAGATGTCCAGCTCAGCCGAGGAGAGGAAGACAAAGTTCTCGTCAGAGCGCACTTTGTCGTCAGGGCGCTCCGCGGTCAGCAAGCCCAAGACCTCGCAGAGAAGATCAAGGCCGATCCGCCCATCGAGGTCGTGGGCAACACGATCACGATCGGGGATCTGAGTAAATACGCCGAGGGGGGCTTGTGGTTCTTCCCCTCGATCGCGATGGATTTTGAGATCGAGGCGCCGTATGAGACGGAAGCGGAGCTCGACTCTGGGTCGGGGGATCAGCGCATCCGAGGGATTCGCGGGCCGGTGCGGGCTGAAGCCGGTTCGGGGGATCTCGAGATCACGGGCATCGAGCGCGAGGTCACCGCTCGCACGGGGAGCGGCGACATCACAATCGCAGAAGCTGCTGCTGTGGATGCCAAAGCTGGCAGCGGCGACATCGCCCTGAGCGCAATCAAGGGCGATGTGAGGCTCGATGTGGGCTCTGGAGATGTCGCGCTCGTGCAGATCGGCGGCAGCATTCAATGCGAGACTGGCAGTGGGGACATTCGCGTGGACTCGAAGGTAGGGGCGGGGGCGCGCTGGCAGTTGGAGACCAGTTCCGGGGATGTGTTGGTAACTGTGCCTGCCGAGGCGCGCTTTGCCATCGCCGCGGAGACGAGCTCAGGGGACATCGAGATAGATTTCCCTCTGACGGTCATGGGTAAGCTGAGCAAGCGCGCGGTGCGCGGCACGGTGGGCGAGAGCCCAGAAGCTGAGATCGAAATCAAGACATCGAGCGGAGATATCTGTATAAAGAAGAAATGAGGTGATCTCCATGCGTCGTCGCGGGTTCTACTTCTATTTTGATTTTCCCTTCGGCATAGGCATTCGGCGCGGTCCGTTCTTCCGGGCGTTTTGGGAGCCGTGGCGCTTCCCGCGCCGCGAAGAGTATCTGAGAATGCTCGAAGAGTACAAGCGCGATCTTGAGGACTACAAACGCGAGATCGAGGAGGAGCTGCGCGAGGTCGAGCGCGAGCTCGAAGAGCTGCGCAAGGGAGCATAATGGCACACAGTGCAACCGTAGAGTAATCTTAAAGCACTATGGCAGAGCTTGATCAGAAGCTAGCCCAGTACGCTCGCGGGCAGGAGATTATTGCCCTCTATCTCTTCGGCTCAGCAGCTACGGGGACTCAGACACCCTTGAGTGATATTGATATTGCCGTGCTCCTCCCAGAGGACATCCCGGTTCATCAATATTTTGACCGACGCCTCCAGATGACGCTCGACCTCATGCAATTGCTTGGGGCTAACGAAGTAGATCTTGTCATTCTCAACCAAGCCCCGCCTTTGCTAAAACATCAAGTAATCAGTCACGGCAAGGTGATCTACTGTCGCGATGAACCCCAGAGAAGTCGCTTTGAGGCCAGAGCGATCTTAGAGTATCTTGACTTCAAGCCCATCCTGGACCTACAGTTTGAGTATCTGAAGCGTCGCCTCAGGGAGGGGAAATTCGGTGTTCGATCAGGCCAGACTCAAGGCCCCTAACAGGCTGACGACGAAAATCGTCAAAGCGAGGGAAGACCGATGGCTGAGCCAGTGCTTCGCGTGAAGAATCTCAGAAAAGTCTATCATAGTCGCCGCCGGGGCGATGTCGTCGCCGTGGACGACGTCTCGTTCAGTGTGTACAAGAACGAGGTCGTGGGGCTGCTCGGCCCAAACGGCGCGGGCAAAACGACAATCATCAAATCTATCTGCACTATCTTGCTCCCGACCTCCGGGGAGATCTGGGTGGATGGAGTGGACGCGCTCAAAAATCCCCGCGCCGCCCTCGAAAAAGTCACCGCCGTCTTGGAGGGCAACCGCAACGTCTATTGGCGCCTCACGGTTCGAGACAATCTAGAGTTCTTCGCGGGGCTGCAGGGGCAGTCGCTGCGCTCCGTCAGGGCTTATATTGACGAGCTGATCGAGCTCTTCAATCTCACAGAGAAAGTGAACGAGCAAGCGCGAGCGCTCTCGCGCGGGATGCAACAGAAACTAGCCGTCGCGTGCGCGCTCGTCAAGCGCACGCCCATTCTGCTCTTGGACGAGCCGACGCTCGGCTTGGACGTCGAGACCAGCTACGAGCTGCGGTGGATCTTAAAGCGCATGGCCGAGCAAGGCGAACGCACTATCCTCCTCTCCAGCCACGACATGAACGTCGTCCAAGACATCTGCGAGCGCGTGATCATCATCAATCACGGCAGGATCGTGGCAGACGATAGAATCGAAAATCTCCAGAAGCTCTTTACGGCGAGCGCCTATCGCTTCGAGATCGAGGGCCATCTCAGCCCTCAGCAACAACAAAAACTCACAAAGCAGTTCGATATGGTTAAAATCAGCACCGACGGCTCGCGCACGATCATTGAAGCTGAGCTGCTCGACAGCCAGAAAGTCTACGAAATTATAGACGTCCTCAGAGAGAACGGCTGCCAGCTCGAATCAGTTGGGAAGCAGTATCCCGACCTCGAAGAGATCTTCCTTCGGATCGTCAAGGGGGAGAAGCAATGAGATATCTCTATCTGCTTAGGGCGATGATGAAGAAGAATTTTCTCATCATCTGGCGGTATCCGTTCAATCTCACCGCGGGGATCATCAGCATCATGATGATCTTTTTAGTGATCTTTTACGGGGCGAAATTTATCGGGGGCAGCAACCCCAACTTCGGCAACACGCTCGAGGGCATCGTCATGGGGTTTATGCTCTGGACGTTCATTATCTTTGCGTTCTCAGATCTGACGTGGGATTTCATCAACGAAGCCCAGCAGGGCACTTTAGAGCAGCTCTACATGTCGCCGCTGGGGTTTGGCTGGGTGAGCTTCAGCTATATTCTGTCGTTCTTAGTTATTAATTTGACCCTCACGGTGGGGCTCTTCATGCTCATGATGGCCGTGACGGGCAAGTGGCTCCATCTGGACTTTCTCAGTCTCATTCCGCTGATGCTGCTCACGGTGTGGGGCGTCTATGGGTTTGGGTTTGCGATGGGTGGGCTGGCGTTGGTCTTCAAGCAAGTGCAAGCGGTCTTTCAGATCTTTCAGTTCGTGTGGGTGGCGCTGGTGATCGCAGCAAGCGCTCTAGAGACGTTCCCGTGGGCGAAGTTCCTCCCCGTGACCTGGGGCGTACACTTAATCGGGCGGGTTCTCATTCACGGGCAGTCGCTCTACGCGATGCCCATCGCGGACGTGGCGTTTCTGATAGCGATCTCGGCCGTGTATTTTCTGCTGGGCTATCTCATCTTCAAGCGACTGGAGAGGGTGGCGCGCGATCGCGGGCTGTTGGGACACTACTAGAAAGGGGTGAATCTCTATGCGCGAAGCGATCTTGCGGGCATTGGAGCGCAGCCGCGCCGACTACACGGAGATCCGGGTCGAGCGCGAGTGGCGCACGGAAGTCGCGTATCGAAAAGAGAACCTTGAGAACCTCGAGGCGTCGTCGGAGCTGGGCGGGATCGTGCGCTGTCTGGTGGGAGGCGGCTGGGGGATCGCCGTCTTCAACTCTCTGGAAAATCTTGAACGGAGGGTCGAAGACGCCTTCCGCATCGCCAAGGCCGTGAGCGCTAAAGCCCCAGAGCGCGCAGCCCTCGCCCCCGCTCGCCCTGTCCAAGACGAAGTGCGCGTCACGCTCAAGAAAGATCCGCGGTCCATCCCGCTGAAACAAAAGCAAGAGCTCTTGCGCAGATACAACGAGCTCATGCTCAAGCACAGCGGGAAGATCGTCTCGACGACCGCGCGCTACACGGACTCGTTCAAAGAAGTGACCTACGCGAACTCTGAGGGGACGTTCATCGTCGAGGAGCGCCCGGATGTGACGCTGCTTTTGTCGGCCACCGCGCGCGAAGATGAGAAGAACATCCAGACGGGCTCAGAATCGCTTGGATGGTTTGCCGGCTTTGAAGCCGCAGAGAACCAAGAGGAGCACGCGCTCAAGGCCGCGCAGCGCGCGATTGAGCTTCTAGGCGCCAAGCCCGTCACCGCTGGGGTCTATACGGTGATCCTCGATCAAGATCTCGCCGGGGTCTTCATTCACGAGGCGTTCGGGCATCTGTGCGAAGCTGACTTTCTCTTCAAGAACCCTAGGCTCCAAGAGATCTTGAAGATCGGGCGCCCCTTCGGCATCCCGGAGCTCAACGTCGTGGACGACGGCTATCTTGAGGGCTTGCGCGGCAACTCCAAGTACGACGATGAGGGCACCCCAAGACAGAAAGTCTATCTCATCAAGAATGGCATCCTCAATAGCTTTCTACACAGTCGCCAGACGGCCGCCAAGATGGGCACCCAGCCCACGGGCAACGCCCGCGCGGTGAACTATCAGTTTGAGCCCATCGTGCGCATGCGCAATACGTATATCGAGCCTGGCTCAGCGACCTTCGAGCAGATGCTCAAAGATATAGACTACGGGATCTACGCGTGCGGCTCTTTCGGGGGACAGACGATGCTCGAGCAATTCACGTTCGAGGCTAAATACGCCTACGAGATCGTGCGCGGGCAGCTTGGGGAGCTGCTGCGCGATGTGGTGCTCACGGGCAACGTCTTCGAGACGCTCAAAAACATCGAGATGATCGGGAACGACTTGGTGATCAAGGGCACTTCAGGAGGCTGTGGGAAAGATGGGCAGTTCCCGCTGCCGGTCACGACGGGAGGACCGCACATCCGCGTGCGCTACGTCACCATAGGAGGGAAGGCATCATGAAGAGCCAAAAGATCCGAGCTGAAGCTCTCTTGGAGAAGCTCGCCAAACAGACGGACGGAGCCGAGATCTATGAGCTGCGCACGGTAGAGCTTCCGGTGAGCTTTCGTGCCGGGGCGCTCGAGTCCGTCAAGGCCGTGGAGACTGCTGGAAGGGCCCTGCGCCTCATCAAAGATGGGCGCTTGGGATTCTCGACAACTACGGACTTGGGAGACGACACATATCTTGTGCAGAATGCTCTTGAGTCGGCTCACTATGGCGATCCCGCGCCCTTTCGCTTTCCCGCACAGCAGCCCGCTCCTTCTGTCCAATGCTTCGATCCCCAGGTCGAGCAGATGGACGAGCAGAGCTTCATAGCTCTTGGGGAGCAGATCGTCGAGAAGATCAAAGCGTATGACGCGACCCTTCAGATCAACGTAGGGCTCTCCAAAGAGCTCGAAGAGGTTTCGCTCTATAATACAAGCGGTCTTGCGCTCACGAGCCGACGGACGCTCTTGAGCGTTTCTGTCTCAGCCACGCGCGCCCGCGAAGGCGATATCTTCACGATCTTCGAAGCGACGTCGTGGCGCCAAGCCAAAGAGATAGACGGCTTAGCTCTCGCGGAACGGCTTATCGAGCGGCTGCGTCTTGCTGAAAGAATCGTGCCCATCCAGACCAAAGCGATGCCCGTGATCTTTCGTGGTCCAGGGGTCTTAGTGTTGCTCTTCCCATTTATGGTTGGGCTGGATGGGCGCAACGTCTTCTTGGGCGTCTCGCCCTTGCGCGGCAAGCTCGACCAAAAGATCTGTGACGAGAGATTCTCCCTGATAGATGACGGGACGCTCGATTTTGCGCCACGATCTGCGCCCTACGACGACGAGGGCGTGCCCACGCAGAGAAAATTCTTAATTGAGCGCGGAGTCGCCAAGCAGTTTCTCTACGATCTGAAGACAGCGGCGCTCGCGCGCGCCCAGCCCACGGGAAACGGCTTCAAGGCCGGCTTCATGGGCGGAGGCTTCCGCTATCCCCCAAGAATCTCCTCGACGAGCGCGATCATTCCCCCTGGAGATCGAACGTTCACTCAGATTCTCAAAGACCTCGATGAAGCGCTCATCGTCGAGAACGTCATGCGCCTGGGCGGGGGGAATCCCCTCACGGGGGAGTTTTCCAACACCGTCTCGGTGGGGTTTCTCGTGCGCAAGGGCGAGATCGTCGGGCGCGTCAAAAATACAATGATCGCTGGGAACGTCTACGATCTGCTCAGAGAGAGACTGATCGCGCTCAGCGATCGCCCGGAGTGGATCTTCGGGTTCGCGCACGCTCCGGCGATCGCCCTGGACGGGGTGAGCGTCGCCAGCAAGTAGCCGTGCTCGAAAGAATTCTTAGTAGCATCAGCTCGCGGTCGGTCGCGCTCTTCCTGGGCGCAACCGACACCGGCAAAACGACGCTCATCAGAGAGCTGCATCGCCATCTCGGCGGGGAAGTGATTGACGCGGACGTAGGCCAAAGCTGGCTGGGCCCGCCCGCGTGCATCTCCCGGGGGCGCCTCCACAATGATCACAGCGAGATTCGAGCGAGCTCCTTTGTGGGAGACATCTCGCCGCGCGGGAATTTCTTGCCAGTGCTTACGGGGGTGGCGCACTGCCTGCGCGAGGCCTCGCGCCCACTGCTCATTGATACCGACGGCTACATCAGTGGGGATGCCGCACGAATCTATAAGAGCGAGCTGATCCGTCTTGTCCGGCCTGATGTGCTCGTGCTGCTGCAGCGCTCGGGAGAGCTTGCGTACTATAAGCTCTATGCGCGCCAAGGTATCACCGTCATAGAGATCCCGGTGACGCACACGGGCAGCAAATCTCGCGAAGATCGCATTCGCGCGCGCGAAGACGCCTTCCGACGATACTTTCACGGGGCAAGCACCAGGCGCTGGCGCTTTGATGAGCTGAGCGTGGAGCGCGCCCTCATCGGGCATGGCGAACCCCTGGATGTGACGCTGCTCTCGAATCTCTTAGCTTGCCCGGTGGTAGCCGCCTGGCGCTTGCCCCCAACAGCCACGCTCGTCGTGTCGCGCTGGCCATTCTCATCCGCAGAGGCCCAACGAGCCCTCGGCGTCGAGTCCCTCACGCTGCTCTTGTGGGAAGATCTCAAAGACACTCTTGTGGGCTGCTGCGTGGAAGGAGAACTTCAAGGTCTTGGAACTGTCCAAGAACTCTCGAGCGAGACGATCTCGATCTGGACGCCGCTTGAGCACGCGACCGCCATCCAATGGGGATCTCTCAAAGTCTTCGCCGATGGGCAACACATACGAACTCTTAGGAGAGCTTCCGCCGAAGGGCAATGAGCTCAAGCAAGCTCTTGGCCACCTCCGCGCCCTTGTAGACGCGCGCCCAGGCTTGCTCCTCTGTGTACGGCGTCAGCACCCCAAAGACGATCGGGGTATCGCACTCTAAGCTCACGCGCATCAGCCCGTCGGTCACCGCGCGGGCGATATGCTCAAAGTGCGCGGTCTCGCCCCGCAGCACGCACCCCAACGGCAAGATCCCATCATACCGCCCCGACTGCGCTAAGCGCTTCACCGTGGCGGGGATCTCGAACGCCCCTGGCACCCAGAAGACCTCCGTCTCGGCCACATCCCGAAGCTGCTCTTGGGCCGCCTTGAGCATCTCTTGCGTGATCTCTTTGTTGAATTCGCTGACGACGACCGCGATCTTAAGGCTCATTGTACATAGCGAAGATCGCATCGAGCTGATGGCCGAGCTTCTCCTTCTTTGTCTTCAGATAGTTATAATTGTGCGGGTTGGGCGGGATTAAAATGGGGATCTGCTCGACGATCTTGATCCCATACGCCTCGATGCCTACGAGCTTTTTGGGGTTGTTCGTCAAGATCCGAATGGTGCTCAAGCCCAGATCTTTCAGAATCTGAACGCCGATGCCGTACTCGCGCAGGTCTTCTTTAAACCCCAATTGTCTATTGGCTTCGACGGTGTCGAGCCCTTTATCTTGGAGATGATACGCTTTGATCTTGTTGCCCAAGCCGATCCCGCGGCCCTCTTGGCGCAGATAGAGGAAGACCCCAAGGCCCTCTTCAGCGATCTGGCGCAGGGCCGCTCGTAGCTGCTCGCCGCAGTCGCACTTGAGCGAGCCGAAGACGTCCCCCGTCAGACACTCCGAGTGCACTCGGACTAAGACGTTCTCCTTCCCGGCAACCTCGCCCTTGACGAGCGCGATATGCTCCTTCCCGTCCACAAGGCTCTTATAAGCGTGGATCGTAAAATCCCCAAACTCCGTGGGGAGATTGGCCCAGGCGATCTTCTCGATCAAGCGCTCGCGCTCGTAGCGATAGCGAATGAGATCAGCGATGCTGATAATAAGCAGCCCGTGCTTCTGGGCGAATCTCTCTAACTGAGGCAGCCGGGCCATCGTGCCGTCCTCGTTCATCACCTCGCAGATGACCGCGGCGGGATAGAGCCCAGCTAATTTACAGAGATCAACGCTAGCCTCGGTGTGGCCCGCCCGCTGCAGCACGCCACCAGGTCTAGCCCGCAACGGGAAGACGTGCCCCGGCTGGACGAGATCGGAGGGCTTGGTCTTGGGGTCGATGAGCGTTTTGATCGTCTGGGCGCGATCGTACGCGGACGTCCCCGTGCTGATCCCCTCGCGAGCATCTACCGAGACTGTGAACGCGCAGCCCTTCCCACTCGTATCCGTCTGCACCATGAGCTTGATCCCCAGCTCATCGAGACGCTCCCCGGTCATGGGCACGCAGATGATCCCCCGGGCTTCCTTGGCCATGAAATTGATCTTCTCCGGGGTGACAAACTGCGCGGCGACCATCACGTCGCCCTCGTTCTCGCGGTCTTCGTCATCCACGATGACGATCATCTCACCGCGCTTGAGCGCTTCGAGCGCTTCTTCGATCTTGGCAAATCCCATCTTCAGCAGCCTCCTTTAGAAAGCTTTTCTATATACTTCCCCACGATGTCAAACTCAATGTTCACCCGATCCCCCGGACGACGGACGCGAAGATTCGTTTGCTCGAGCGTGTGGGGGATGACGGCCACGTCAAACTCCCCATCACTGACATTGAAGATCGTGAGGCTGATCCCGTCTATAGCGATCGAGCCCTTCTCAACGAGATAGCGCGAGTAGCTTCTCTCGACGCGAAATCGAAAGACCGCGCCCCTCTCCTTGCGGGAGATCGAGACGACCTCCCCCACGGTGTCTATATGCCCCAGCACAAAGTGCCCATCGAGACGATCGGAGAATCTCAAGGGCAGTTCGAGATTGACGAGGTCCCCGCGGCGGAGGGCTCCGAGATTGGTGCGCGCGAGCGTCTCTGGGCTCAGCTCCGCCGAGAAGCTCTCGGCTGCGGGATTGAGCTCGATGACCGTCAGACACACGCCGTTGACGGCGATGCTCCGCCCGATCTCTAGCTCCCCAAAGAGCTTAGGGGTAGAGACGGTGAGCCGCGTCGCGCTCGCCGCTAGCACCTCGCCGGTGTCCGTGACGATCCCAGCAAACATTGATATACTATCATAGCAAAAAGAGCGGAGGCCAGCACAATGACGGACGTCATCTGCGGGGATGACGCAGATCATGGCATGAGATCCGCTTCATAGAGTAAAAAGCCAATAGGTTTGACAGCGCAAAGGGGCTATACTATAATCGCCCTATAAAGGGAGAAGGATTTTTGATGGAGGTAGATAGAGTCTCAAGTGCGGGAGTGAGTCCGCTGACGCGGCGACGCTTTTTGGGATGGTTGGGATGGGGCTCGCTCGCGTTGGCGGTGGGCGGCATGGCCCAAGGAGTACCCTATTATCTGAAGCCCCAATTGACTTATGAGCCCACGACGACGTTCACCGTAGGCCGCCCCAGCGATTACCAAGTCGGGGAGATGCGCCCCATCGAAGCCAAGAGGGTCTTCATCTTCCGCACGCCCCAGGGGTTCCAAGCCCTCTCCATGGTGTGTACGCACCTGGGGTGCAGCTATAAGCCCTTCGGGCCGCCCAATCAAGAGTACCCCGTAGTGCATGCCCGCTGCCCCTGTCACGGCAGCGTCTTCGCCAGAGATGGGAGGGTCTTGGGCGGGCCGGCCCCTCGACCCCTGCCATTCTACGAGCTGACTCTCACTCCCGACGGCCGCCTCCAGGTCGATACCGCCAAGATCGTCCCAAACACCCGGTATCTCACGGCCGACGGCCAGCCGATCGAAGGCCCCATCCCCGATGGGAGTGACATCAGGTTCTCATGATGGACAAGCTGCTGTTGATCTTGCAGAGCCTGCGGCGGTCACGGGTCTGGCTCTCGATCTTCCGGCGCGAGGGGCTGCCACAGACCGAGGCCGACCGCCTCGCCATGAACCGCCGCAACTTCTTCGTGCATATACTGCCCGCGAAGATCCATCGGGAGTCCGCACGCCTCAGCTATAACTGGCTCTGGATGGGCGTGATCTCCACGTGGCTCTTTGTGATCTTGACTATCACTGGGGTCTTCTTGATGTTCTATTACGTGCCCTCGGTCGAACGCGCCTACGATTCCATCCGCGAGATCGTCAACGCCGTCCCGCTGGGACGGTGGGTGCGCAACATGCACAAGTGGGCTGCAGAGCTGATGGTCTTTGCCGTCTTCTTCCATATGCTCAGGGTCTTCTTCACCGGATCGTATCAGCATCCTCGGGAGTTCAACTGGGTTATCGGGGTCCTGTTGCTCGTCATCACGGTGCTGTTTGCGTTCAGCGGGTATATATTGCCCTGGGATCAGCTGGGCTACTATGCGGCCAAGATCGCCAGCAACATCGCCGACGGCACGCCGTTCATCGGGCCGTATGTGAAGCAGATTCTGCTAGGCGGAACAGACCTGTGGCAACCGTCGCTCCTGCGATGGTACGTCATTCACGTCTTTGTGCTGCCCATGGCCATGATCTTCTTGATCGCCTTTCACTTCTGGAGGATTCGCAAGGACGAGTACAGCAAGCCCTATTGGACCGAAGAAAGGAAGCGACGCTAGATGGCAGTCTTAGCATCACTCAAGACGTTTAAGGGCGGGCACTATTTTGGGCTCTTTGAGGGGACGCCGCGGGGGGTAAGGCTGAAGGCCGCGCCCCTCCCCAAAAGAGTGCTCATCCCGCTGCGCCAGGGCTTCTCCGCCGAAGTCGCGCCCACGGTCAAGGAGGGCGATCGCGTCAAGACGGGGCAGGTCATCGGGCGCACTGAGCCCGATCCCCACAAGCCCTCAACCCCGGTGCACGCGAGCATCTCCGGCAGGGTCGTCAAGATCGAGAAGCGCCCCCATCCCCTGGGCGGTGAGGCCACTACCGTCATCATCGAGTCCGATGGCACAGACGAGTGGCAGCTGCTTGAGCGTCCAGCCAACTACGAGAAGCTTCCGCCCGAAGAGCTCGGAAAAATTCTCTATGAAGCTGGAGTCACCTGCGGGGGCCAAGCGGGCTTCCCCACCGTCTATCACTCCGCCCCAGCCACACCCGAGAAGATTCGTTATCTCATCATCAACGCTGTGGAGACGGAGCCGTTCTGCGAGGCGACCGATCAGCTCCTCTACGAGGAGTTTGAGAAGTTTGTCCAAGGCATCAAAATCTTGCGAGCGGCCCTGGGCAACGTCCAAGTCCACATTGGCCTAGCTTACAACAAGCCGAGGATCTATGAAGAACTCATTGAGCGCTTTGAATATTACGATTGGTGTACGATCCATCAGCTGCGCCCCAAGTACCCCCAGGGCGAAGACGCCGTGCTCGTGCGCACGCTCTTGGGGTTGCTGCTGCCCCAGCGGGGCTATGCGACGGATGTCGGATGCGTCGTCCAGGACGTTCAACAGTGCGTCGCGGCGTATGAAGCCGTCGTCGAGGGGAAGCCCTTCGTGGAGCGCGTCGTCTCCGTAGCGGGCTCGGCGGTGAAGGAGCCTGGGAATTATCGCGTTCGTGTGGGCACCCCCGTGGGGGATCTCTTGGAGAAAAATCTTCGGTGTAACGGGCGGATCGTGATCGGGAGCGTCTTGCGGGGATCTGCCGTAGGGGATTTGGAGATCCCCATAGTCAAGGAGACCCCAGCGGTCATCGCCCTGCGGGAAGCTGAGCCGGAGCTCCTCCCGGTGGCCGGGCCGGGCTTCGACCGCGACTCGTTCACCGGGGTCTATGTGAGCTTGCCGTGGGTGCGGTACAAGCGAGCGACGACGAGCCTCAACGGCAATCCCCGACCGTGCGTCAAGTGCGGCTACTGCGTGGACGTCTGCCCGCAGAATCTCGTGCCGGCGCTGCTTGGGGAGTACTCAGCCAATGGGTTGCTGAGCGAAGCCCAAGCGCTCGATATCTTTGCGTGCATCGAGTGTGGGCTCTGCGCGTACGTCTGCCCCAGCAAGATTCCGCTTCTGGAGCAGATCCGCGAGGGCAAACGCAAGATCCTCTCAAGCTAAGGGGTGACCGATGCTGAAAGACAGAATCTACGAGTTCTTCGAGAAGGTCCATCACCAGCTGCAAGCTCGTCGTGCCGAGGGCCTGGCGGTGCTCTGGGAGGGCCTGAAAGATTCGATCTTTGGCGGTAGTGAGAAATCCGCGCGCCAAGCCCCATATATTCGCGACGCTTTAGGAATGCAGCGCTACATGGGAAGCCCCATCCTCGTCTGCATCCCCCTTGCCCTCGCGAGCATCTATTTCTACGGATGGCGGTCACTCGCGATCATCGTCGTGACGTACATAGTCGGGATGGCCGTCGAGTTCACGTTCTGCGCGATTCGCAGGCATGAGATCACCGAGGGATTGTTAGTAACGTGTATACTCTATGCGCTCTCGCTCCCGCCCACGCTGCCCCTGTGGATGGTCGCGGTAGGGATCTTCTTTGCGATTGGGATCAAAGAGCTTTTTGGCGGGTCGGGGTATAACATCTTCAATCCCGCGATCAGCGGGCGGGCGTTCTTGCTCTTAGCCTTCCCCTCTGCCATGACGACGCGATGGTACACGCCCTTCAACCCGTTGACGGATGGGCTTGGGGGCTTTGTGCACTGGTCGCCGGAATCCGTGAAGGGGATAGACGCCATCGCTAAGGCCACCCCCCTGGGGGCGTTCAATTCCCCAGATATTGCCAATCCCGATCTGTTTACGCTTCTGACGGGCTTTGGCCGCCCCGATGTGCTTGGGGCAACGTCGGCGATCCTCGTCTTGCTTGGTGGTCTCTATCTGCTCCACACGAGGGTCATTGACTGGCGCGTCTCGATCGTGATGATCGTCAGTGCCGGGTTGACTTCGCAGTTCCTCAGCTTCATCGCCCCTGCGAGGTTCCCCGACGGCATCTACGCTGTGCTGAGTGGGGGCTTGCTCTTTGCGGCGTTTCTCAACGCGACGGACCCTGTCACCAGCCCCATGACCGTTCGCGGGCGGTGGATCTTCGGTATAATGCTGGGAGTCTTGACGGTGTTGGGGCGCGGCCTGACCGGCTACGCCGAATGGGTGACGTTTGCGATCTTGATCGGGAATATGTTCACCCCGTTGATCGACAGATTTACGATCCCCAAGAGCTTCTCGGCTCCAGCCATTCAAAAGAGGTGATCTCGCTTGGCTGCCAAAGCTAAGAAGAAGAAACTGATCGGCCCTCACGAGTGGAGAATGATCATCGTGCTCACGGCCATCGCTGCTATAGCCGGAGGGCTGCTCGCGGTCGTCAATGAAGTAACGAAAGCGACCATCGAAGCCAACGCCAAGGCCCGGCTGCGCTCGAGCATTCTCGTCGCCTTGGGCGAGTATACCGCCGAAGAGCTCTTCCCCCAAGAGGGGCTGCCCAAGCTCTCCCCCGCCCAAGTCGATCAGTACTTCAAAGAGCACATCGAGGAGATCAATGCCGACAGCTTCACGTATTGGAAGGTCTACAAAGACAAGATCGGCGGAGAGCTGTCGGCGTACGTCATTCGCATTCAAGGGAGCGGCTTTCAGGGATTAGTCGCCATGCAAGTGGCCCTTAAGCCCGATCTTTCGGAGATCATCGGGGCTCACGTGGTCACCTTCGAGATCGGCGAGACCCCCGGCTTGGGCTTCCGCATGACCGAAGAGAAGTTCTGGAGCCAGTTTAAGGGGATGAAGACCGAGCCCCATATCGAGTTTGTGAAGTTCCGCGACCCCAATATCCCTAAAGCCCCTAATCAGTTCGACGCTATCACCGGGGCGACGTACACGTCCACGACCGTGCGGGACCTGCTCAACCAGACGATCGCGAGGCTGCGAAAGATCGTACAGGATGAGAAAAAATAGCGATCTTGAAAAAAGCGGACTGTTATAGTATGCTTTTTGTGAAGGAGTGAGAGACCATGGCAGAAGGAAAGACGGCAGTGATGCAGCGCGCATCGGCACCGGCGATCCCCCTGACGCAGCGGCTGCCCCAGACCAAGGGCTGGAAGGAGCTCGTCCGAGACATCTGGGACGACAACCCCACGTTCCGCATGATCTTAGCCATGTGCCCCACTATGGGTGCGACCAACATGGCAATTAATGGAATGGCCCAGGGGCTGGCGACCCTCATTGCTACCGTAGCCTCGAGCGCGACGGTCGCCGCCTTGCGCACGATTATTCCTGCGGAAGTGCGGCTCCCCTCGTATATGATCATCATCGCGTTCTGGGTGACGATCGTTGACATCTTCTTGCGGGCGTATCTGCCGCCGCTGTCGGCGGCGTTGGGGCCCTACGTCCCGTTGATTATTACGAACTGCTTCGTGCTGGGGCGGGCGGAAGCCTTCGCCAGCCAAAATAGCCCTGGGCTGTCGGCGCTCGACGCCCTGGGCGTGGGGCTGGGGTTCACGATGTCCCTGACGCTGCTGGGGATCGTGCGGGAGCTGTTGGGCTTTGGCAGCCTCTTTGGGATTCAGCTCTTCAGCAATTGGACTCCCTGGGTCATCATGATCATCCCGGCAGGAGCGTTCTTGGTAGTAGGGCTCTACGTTGGGATCGTGAAGCACTTCTCGCCGGGGGGCCAGATCGGAGGAGGCGCGTAGCCTATGGACATCTTTCTCATTGTGCTGGGCGCTATTCTCACGAACAATATTCTGCTCACGACGTTTCTGGGGATCTGTCCGTTCATCGGGGTCTCTGGGGAGTACGCTTCGGCGTCGGGAATGGGCATGGCGGTCATCTTCGTGCTGACGATGACCTTGCCCGTCAATTGGCTGATTAAGCACTTCATTCTCGATCCCCTTGGGGTGGGGTATCTGTCGTTGATCGTCTACATCGTGACCATCGCGTTCTTGGTGCAAGTCGTGGAGATGTTCATGAAGCGCTTCCTCCCGGCGCTCTATAACTCCTTGGGGATCTTCTTGCCCTTGATTACCGTCAACTGCGCGATCTTGGGCAGCGTGCTCTTTGCCCTTGCCACGTGGAATCTGGGCTTCATGGAGAGCGTGGCCTTTGGATTTGGCGGCGGGGTGGGGTGGGCTTTAGCGATCATTCTCATGGCCGCGATCCGTGAACGATTGCGCTTCGCCCCGATCCCCGAAGGGCTCAAAGGCCCAGGGATCGCCCTGATTATCGCCGGGCTGATGGCTATGAGCTTCGTCGGCTTTTCGGGAATGATCAATATTCGCGACTTCGGAGGGTGAGAATAGCACCCTCACACCCATCCCCTCTCCCCTCCGAGGGAGAGGGAGTAGAGGGGTGAGAGGAAGATTTGCTATGGTCTACATTGTGCCGGTAGCCACGATGGCCCTCATGGGCATCTCGGTGGCTCTCATCCTGGGATTAGTGAAGAATCTGCTCACGGTCGAAGGCGAGGCCAAAGTCACCATCGTCAACGACGGCAACGAGCTGGTCTTGCCCTTAGAGCAGAACTTACTGCAAGCCCTCAAGAAAGCCGGGTACGATCTCTTTGCGCAATGCGGCGGCAAGGGTACATGCGCGACCTGCCGCGTCAAAGTGCTCGAAGGGCTTCCCCCAGAGCAGATCACCCCGGCGATGCTCGGCCCCTTGAGCGACAAGCTCCGCAAGGAGGGCTGGGTGCTCTCATGCCAGATCTCGCTCAAGAACGACCTGAAGATCGAACTCTTCAAGCCGTTGGTGATGAGCTGGCCCAAGGTCGCCGGCAAGGCCGAAGAGGCCAAGCCCGAACGGGTCCTCTCGCCGGCGGCGGCCAAGCTCCGCGCCGTGCTGCCGGGATTTGACTGCGCGGTGTGTGGCTATCCGACGTGCGAAGAGTTCGCCGAAGCCCTCGCGGCGGGCAAGGCGAAGATTGACGGGTGCTACCCCGGCGGCAAGCCCGTCCTCGAGCGACTCCAGCAAGCGGCTGCTGAAGCAGGGGTGAAGATCAGCTAATATGCCCAAAGTCGTCATCCTCGGCCAAAAAGAGCTCGACGTTCGCCCAGGGACAAATCTCCTCAAACTCCTCCAAGAGCATCGCTACGACGATCAGCTCCCGGCGACGTGTGGGGGCCAAGGGCAGTGCTCAACTTGCGCTGTGAGAGTGCTCAAGGGCGGGGGAGAGCCAAATCAAAATGAGCGCGAAGTCCTGGGCGAAGAGCAGCTCGCTGGGGGCTGGCGGCTCTCCTGCCAGATTAACGTCACCCAAGATATAGAAGTCGAGGTCCCCGGCTACGAGGTCGCCGAGGCGATCCAAATCGAGCCGCAGCTCGTGCGAGATGTCTTAGCCTACGCTGTCGAAAAGATCCCCCTCAGCCAGCTTCCCTCACCGCAGAAGATCACTCCTAAGAGGCTCAAAGACTTGAGCTCGCGCGTCGAGGCCATCTTAGAGGGCGGGGGCGATCCCCACGATGTTGAGGCCCTGTATGCGATCTTCAGCTATATCGGGCGCGATTCCCACGCCCGCCAGATCCCCACACAGCTTGAGCTGACCGATGAGAAGATCCAAAAGATTTTAGAGGCGCTCGAGCGGCGCCTCCCCGCCCCAGAAGAAGAGATCATCACCTACCCGTACTTCCTCTACGTGGCGTTCACGATTCTGTTCTTGCTGACGGCAGGCTTGGGGATCTATGCAGTCTTCCGGGACGCGCCGCTGGAAGAGCCAGCGACGCCGTCGTTCACGCCCAACCCTGAGAAAGCCCCCTGGTACTTCGTGGGGATTCAAGAGCTGTTGGCAATCTCGCCCAACATCGGACCCCTGACGAGCGTGGCCATCGGTGGGGTGATTGCGCCCGCGCTCTTCATATTGCTTCTGATGGCGATCCCATACATCGAGCCGTATCTGGAGTTTTGGAGAAAAGACAAGACCAAACCCGTAGGGCGGCGCCTGCGAGATCGTCCCGTGACCACGGCGCTCTTCGCCTTCCTTGTGGGAGCGGTGATCGCGCTCATCATCATCGGGCAATACTTCCGCGGGCCCCAGTGGGAGTGGGTCATTCCGTGGCAATGATCTTCGGGGTCGCAATGAGCGACGGGGCCTCTTGCAGTTCCTCGGGGAGCTGAAAATATCGCTCGATATGCCCGAAAAGCCCGTGAAGATATCTTCTTGGCTGAGCCGGGTCCGCGTAGGCCCTGAAGATCTCTAACTCTGTCTCGATGCCCTCCAGGACCTCCTCCGATGACAGCGATGCCCTCTTGAGATGCTCTTGCAGCCCCTCCCACAGATAATTCGCGAGGGCCGTCCCCCCAGCCTCGACGATCATCACTGGGCTCAACCGCCGCCGCACCGTCTCCCACGCCTCAAGAACATCGCTATCTCTGCCCACCCCACGCTCCCGATAGAAACGATAGATGAGCATCTCGGCTGTCACAAGAAGATTGATCACGTGTTCTTTGTGGGCTTTAGAGAGGGGCTCGGTCTTGGCAATCCAGAGGGCGTGAAATTCTTCGGCAAGCCGCGCCCGCTGATAGCCCTCGTGCTCCTTAAAATATCGGCACCTGATGGGACAGCTGATCTCAACCCCGCGATGCTGCCCGCAGCATGTGGGACAGATCACTCCTCCCAGCGCGGGGCAGGCTCGCTTGCCCGCTCGTCTGCTGCAATAGACACAGAGAGACATTTAGATGAATCCCATCTCCGCGCGAATCTCCTCCGACATCATCTCTGGGCTCCACGGCGGGTCAAAGACAAAATCCACTTCGACGGTGACGTCCTCGCCGAAGTGCTCCTTGATCGCGCGCTCGCAGTCGGCTTGGATCTGCTCGTAGAGCGGGCACCCCACGGTGGTGAGGGTCATCTCGAGCCGGACGTTTCGATCGCGCACTTCGACGTCGTAGAGCAATCCCAAATCGACGACGTTGTAGCCCAGCTCCGGGTCGAAGACGTTCTCGCGGATCACTTCGCGGATCTCGTCGGCAGTCATTGTCCGATCACCCCTTGTGAAAGTATGTGTGGACGGCTTGGGCAATGCGAGAGAATTCCACAGCGGCAGGCGACGACGGCGCAGCGATCACGATGGGCACCCCGGCGTCGCCCAGCTCGCGCAGCTTCGGATCTAAGGGAATCTGCCCCAAGAGCTTCATATTCTGTCTCTGGGCTTCTTTTTCGCCGCCCCCCTGCCCGAAGATATATGCTCTGTGCCCGCACTGCGGGCAGAGATAGTACGCCATATTCTCGATGATCCCAATGATGGGCACATTGAGCTTCTGGAAAGCCCCGATGCCCCGTCTCACATCGGAGAGCGCCACTTCTTGAGGGGTCGTCACGGCGATCGCCCCAGAGAGTTCGACGTCCTGGGCCAAGCCCAACTGGGCGTCTCCGGTGCCGGGGGGCATGTCTACTATCAGATAATCTAACTCCGGCCAGGCCGTGCTCTCTAAGAGCTCATTGATCGCTTTTGAGATCATGGGGCCGCGCCAGATGAGCGGATCCCCTCCCCCAACCAAGAGCCCGATGGACATGGCGTGGACGCCGTATCTTAAGATGGGGATGAGTTTTCCGGCGTGGACGGCTGGCGGCTCCGCAAGCCCCAGGAGAGTAGGGATATTGGGCCCGTGCACGTCGGCATCGAAGAGCCCCACACGCTCGCCCAGCCGCTCGAGCGCCACCGCGAGATTGACGCTGACGGTGCTCTTGCCCACGCCGCCCTTCCCACTGAAGATCGCGACGATGTGAGCGATCTGAGGGAAGTGGAGCTTCTGAGGGGGGCGGGCGACGCGGGGAGCGTGTCGTGGGGTCTGGGCGAATTCGACGTGCACGGCCTCGATCTCCGGGAGGGCTTTGAGGGCGCGCTCGACCCATGAGCGCAGCTGAGATTTGGACACATACGCCGGGAGCAGCCGCATGCGAACACGCGCGGTCCTTCCCTCAATCGAGAGAGCCTCCACAAGATCGCCGACGGACCGGTGGGCCTGAGGGATCTCGATCGCTTGAAGGGCCGCGCGCGCCCGCTCACTCACAGTCATGATCTTCTCCCCCCTCGTGCGATCGCCAGGACATCGCTCAAGGTGAGCGCAGCCAGATATTCTTCGAGCTTGCGATTGATGATCTCCCAGATAGAGCTTGTGGGGCAGTCCGCCTCGATGGAGCACTTCAAGCTTGGATCTAAGCAGGTCACGAGAGCGATGGGGCCGTCGAGGGCTTGGACGATCTCGCGCAGCGAGATCTGGGACGGGCGCTTGCTCAAGACATAGCCGCCGCCGCGCCCGTGGGTCGCCTCGACCAAGCCGTGCTCCCGCAGCTCCTGCATGATCTTCTCTAAGAAGGGTTCGGGGATCTTGTGCTCCGCGGAGAGCTGCCCGATGGAGACCGGCTCCCCATTGTACTGGCGAGCAAGGGTACACAGCGCCCGCAACCCGTAATCGCTCTTGCGCGTCACTCTCATGGTGATCCCAAAATCCGAGTAGAATGCTCTGACTTTATTGTACCAAGCTTCGCGCACTCTGGCTATTCGGTGGGACGGTTCTGCCCCTTGGCCGCGAGGGCCTTCTCGATCAATCTCTCAAAGATCGCCCAGATGCGGGAGTACCCCGTCGCGGGGTCGGGCTCGCTGAGGTTCTGCCGCGCGTTGGCCCGAGCGATCTCCGTGGCCTTGCCGATGAGCGCCGCAGCCTCGACGCTCTGGCCCGCCGCTTCCAGCGCCATCCCCTTCTGCATCAGCTTTGTGTATTCGCTCCCTGGGCCATGACACGCCTCGCACGTCACGTCCATCGTCTTGAGGGTCTCTTGGTCTATGAACGGATGGTCTTTGAACTCTTCGATATTCTTGCTCGTCATGAACTCCGGGCGGAACCACGTTTCGACGTGGCGCTTGCTCGATTCGGGAATGTAGACGTCGCTGATCTCCGGGTGGCCATGACAGGCCACGCACGTCGCCGAGCCGACAAACTGCAACGGCTCCCCGGCGATCGAGACGTCGGTGCGCTGGTCAATAATTTTTGCTTGGGGGTTTTCGGTGCGGAAGGGCGAGCTGCGCTCCCCAAAGCCCTCGACCAAGAACGTATCTTTGTGCAACTGCCACCACGCAAGAATCCGAGCGATCGCGGCTTCACGCTGCTCTTTGGGGGCATTGAAGACGAACCCAAAGTCGTTCGCGGTCATCCAGCGGATGCGCTCGATGCCGCGCTGGCGCTCGGCCCAGCGCTCCGAGCGCAGCTTCTCGATGCTCTCTTCAAAGATCTGGGCGAAGCGCGACCGCATCTCGTGATGGGCCGGCTCGGAGCGCAGCGCGAGCGAGTTCCCCCCATGACACGCCGTGCACCCCACTTGATCGAACGGCAGCTGCTCGATAATTTTGAGATTTTTATGGCTCTCCAAGAGATCCTTGAGGGGCTCAGCCTCAAACCCCGGCACGCCCACGTTGACGTGGCACGTCATGCACAGATCGGCGCTGCGGCCGACTTCGGTGACGACTTTTCTGATCTGGAGATTGGACTCGACTTGCACGGCGATCATGAGCTGATCGAGCAGCGAGAGCGAGCCCTTTTGCGCCTGGACCTTCTCGGTGAGCACCTTGGTCAGATACGCCCGCTGGTACCGCTTCCACTCTTGATTGTAGTTATCGAGCGCGATGATGAGCACCAAGACCAGCACCAAAACAGCCGACACCGCGAACCATTTCCGTGCGTTCTCCATAAGCTCTATCATAGCGAATCTTGGGCGAGCTCGCTAGCTCGCCGGCGGGCCCAGCGATCGGCTTCGAAGATCTCTTCGATCGTAGGATCAGCGATGCCCTCGTGCTCGGCGAGCACCCGCTCTAATATCTGAGCGATCCCCACAAACGGGATCTCTCGATTTAAGAATTTCTGCACGAGGACCTCGTCGGCGGCATTGGCGACGGCGGGAAAGGTGCCGCCGCGCCGCCCCGCCTCACACACCAGCCAGAACGCCGGATAGCGTTCGCGTCCTACCGGCGCAAATTCTAACTTCTGCTTGACTAGATCGAGCCGCTCCACCGAAGAGCGCTCGCGCTCCGGATAGGTGAGGGCATACTGAATGGGAAGCTTCATATCCGTCGCGCTCAGATGAGCCAGAAGCGTCCCATCTATCAGCTCGACCAAGCCGTGCACCACGCTCTGCGGGTGAATCACCACAGAGATCTTCTCGTAGGGCAGATCGAAGAGCCAGTGGGCCTCGATCACCTCAAACGCCTTATTGACGAGCGTAGCCGAGTCTATGGTGACGCGCTTTCCCATCTGCCATGTGGGGTGCTGGAGCGCTTCCGCGACGGTGATCGTATCGAACGATTCCAAGGGCCGGGTGCGGAACGGCCCGCCTGAAGCCGTCAAGATAATTCTCTCGATCTCGCTGGGCTGACGGAGATTCTCAATGATCTGGAAGATCGCGCTGTGCTCGCTGTCTATGGGGACCAGACTTCGCGAGCTTCGCTCGACGTACATCTTCGCCAGCCTTTGGCTGGCGAAGGCGAACAGTCCAGACGAAGTCTGGTTCACTAAGTGTCCTCCCACGACCAATGATTCTTTATTCGCTAATGCGACGATCTTGTGAGCTTTGAGGGCTTCGAGGGTGGGGAGCAGCCCCGTGATGCCTACAAGAGCGTTGACGACAAGCTCAGCCTGAGGATGGGTCGCCACCGCCAACAGCCCCTCCTCCCCAACGACGATCTCCCCGCTCCACTCGGCCTTTACAAGATCTTTCAGATAGCGGATATCCTTAGCCCGCTCAATGGCGATGAGCGCGGGCCGGAAGCGCAGGGCTTGGGCTGCTAATAGTTCGATATTCTTTCCCGCTGCCAGGGCGACGACCGAGAAGTTATGCCCTCGTTGATTGAGGGCTTCGATGACGGCGAGCGTTTGTGTCCCGATCGAGCCCGTCGAGCCAAGCAGAGCCACAGATCGCCTGATCACGACGCCCTCTTCTTGAACGGGAGGCTCAACAGAGCTACCTCTGGCGCGAGTGCTTCCAACTCAGGGTCTTTGTGCACCAGTGTCGCTTGCCGCAGCTTCGCCACCGCTGCTATCAGGGCATCGGCCACTGAGAGATGATAGTAAGCTTTGAACCTTCCTGCTTGCAGCATCATCTTCTCATGCGGATAGATCCATGTCAGAGGCCAGGCCTTGACCAATGCGACCAATCGAGCAGCCTCGTTCTCTCCTGCCTCTCTCAGCGTCAGATAATATAGTTCCATCAAACTGATGGCACACGCTTCCAGGCGGCACTGCCGAGCATGGGCCGCGTCTAAGAGCCTCTCCACTTCCTCAGCCCCCTCCTCCTGATCAGTGAAGGCGAGGATCGCCGAGGTGTCCAACACGTAGAGCTCAGCCACGGCGCCGCTCCTGCTCTCGCTCCTTGAGGAGTTTTGCATGGAGCCCCTGGGAGATCCCCTTGGCAGCACGGATTGGGTCTTGAGGGATGGGTACCACGCGAATGGTCTGCCCGTCATCGAGCCACTCCAACTGCGTTTGTGGGCCGATGTGATAGGCCTTGCGAATTTGGGCTGGGACAACAGTCTGCCCTCGCGAAGTCACGGTCGTCCTCATGAGCACCACCTCGCGGGCAGCTTACAAGATTTTTCTCACAAATGCAAGATGCTATCCAGAAGCCCGAAGATCGCGATCCCTTGGCGCTCAGCATTCTTATTATACAGTTATACGGGTTGCGGGGCGGGAGGCGGAGACGGGAGCACCAGCGAATCCTTCAGTAACGCATCGAGCTGCTCCCCCTCAAGCACTTCGACTTCTAAGAGACGCTTGGCGAGCTTGTGCAGCGCCGCAAGATTGCGCTGGAGCAGCTCTTTTGCCCGCCGATAGCACGACTCAATGATATTCTTGATCTCCTCGTCTACCAGGCCCAACATCTTCTCGCTGTGCTCGCGGTTGAGCACCAAGTCGACCCCCAAGAAGACGTTGCCGTTCTCTTGCCCAAGATTGATGGGGCCGACCCGCTCGCTCATGCCGTAGCTGACCACCATGCGCTTAGCGATCTCCGTAGCTTTCTTCAGATCGTCATAAGCACCCGTGGAGATCTCGCCGAAGACGAGCTCTTCGGCGGCTCGCCCGCCCAGAATCCCCGTCATGCGATCGAGCAACTCCTCCTTGGTGAAGAGATACTTATCGTTGAGCGGGAGCTGGAGCGTATACCCCAACGCCTCCCCGCGCGGGACTATAGAGATTCTGTGGACGGGATCGGCTTTCGGAAGGAGCTTCCCCAGCAGGGCGTGGCCTGCTTCATGATAAGCAATCTTCACCTTCTCTTCCTCGCTGAGTAAGCGCCCCTTGCGCTCGATCCCCGCGATGACCCTGTCAATCGCGTCCTCGAAGTCCTTCATATCTATAAACTCTTTGTTGCGCCGTGCGGCCAGGAGCGCCGCCTCGTTGCAGAGATTCTCTAAGTCAGCTCCCACAAACCCCGGGGTGCGCCGCGCCAGCACCCTCAGATCGACATCCGGGGCGAGCTTCTTGTTGCGCACGTGCACTTTCAAGATCGCTTCGCGGCCCTTGGAGTCCGGCGGCGGAACGGTGATCTTGCGGTCGAACCGCCCTGGGCGCAACAGCGCGGGGTCTAAGATGTCTGGGCGGTTTGTGGCCGCCAAGATAATCACGTGCTCGTTCTTTTCGAAGCCGTCCATCTCCGACAGCAACTGATTCAGAGTCTGTTCTCGCTCGTCGTGGCCGCCGCCGATCCCCGCGCCGCGCTTGCGCCCCACGGCATCAATCTCGTCAATGAAGATGATCACGCCGCGCTTGCCCTTCGCTTCCTCCTTAGCCCTTCGGAACAGATCGCGCACGCGGGCCGCGCCCACCCCGACGAACATCTCCACGAAGTCTGACCCGGAGATCGAGAAGAAGGGCACGTCGGCCTCCCCGGCGATCGCGCGAGCGAGGAGCGTCTTGCCCGTCCCCGGCGGACCCACTAAGAGCACCCCCTTGGGGATCTGCGCCCCGATGCGCGTGTACTTCTGCGGGTCCCTCAGATAATCCACGATCTCTTGAACTTCTTCCTTGACCTCGTCAATGCCGGCGACGTCGTCGAAGGTGACGCGGGAGTATTCCTTCGTGACTAATTTGGCTTGGCTGCGCCCGAAGTTGAGGGCGCTGGAGCCCTCCCCCTGCATCCGCCGCATCATCCCGTACCACAATAATAAGACAATGAAGAACGGCAGCAGCGAGAGCAGGGCCGTGAAGATCCACGACGAATCGTTGGCGCCCTCGATGCTCAGGGAGACTCCGTTTTGGATCAGCTCTTGGAAGAGCTGGTCGGTGATGATGGCCTCGGTGCGGAAGCGCTCGGCCCTGCCGAGGACCTTCTGCACCAGGGCGCTGAGTTCAACGGCCTTCTGCTTGCGCACTTGGGTGAGGGTGCCCAGGGAGCGCTCCAGCTCGCTCGCTCGTATGGCCCAGCCCGCGATCCGTTTCTCAGCTATCAGTTTATGAGAGCTGTCAAACGCAGCTCGGCGCTCCTCCACCTCGAGCCAGCGCTGGACTTTCGCGAGGCGTTGCTGATACTGCTGGATCTTTTCATCGAGTTCGGCCAGCTGCGGGGTGTCTGCCAGGGCGCTGGGCGGGCGCACCCGCCCCGCCACCGTCGCCGCCCCTTGCCCCTTCAGACGGATGGTCACCGCTGTGACCTGGCCGGCCTGCACCAGCTGCCAGAACTCGGAGTATTGAATCTGCTTCTCCGCAGCATCGGGGCTCGCCAAGAACGACTGCAACAGGATGACCGAGAAGATCAGCACCACGATCACCAACGCGAGCGTGCGCAGATTCCGCATCCGTCTCTGGTGCTCGTCATCGCCGGGAAAGTTCACCCTACTATCCTCCTCATCACAGCTTGCCTACGCCCTCATTCTAGCACCTTAGGGGGGAAGCTTCAACCAGGCTTCGCCTGGACCGTTCGCCGTGCCGCCTGCGGCGTCACGATGCACGTCAAGCGAAGCTTGCCAGACTTTGGCGACGATCTCCAAGCCCGCGCGGCGCTGCGCCTCCTCGGTAGAAGCCCCAATATGCGGGGTCAGGAGCGCCTTGGGATGGCCAAGCAGGGGCGAATTCGCCCCAACAAGATCGGCCGCGTAGCCGCGCAGCCGCCCCGACTCCAACGCCCTCACGATCGCCACCTCGTCCACAAGCTCGGCGCGGGCCGTGTTCACCAGAAAGCTCCCCACTTTAAATCTCTCTAACAGCTCCGCGCTCACCAGGCCGCGCGTCTGCTCTGTCAAGGGCACGTGGAGGCTGACAAAGTCTGAATCGCGCACGAGCGCCTCCAGGGAAGTCATCTGCACCCCCGGCTCGACCTGCTCTGGCGTGACGATATCATAAGCCAGGACTCTCATGCCGAACGCCAGCGCCAGGTGCGCCACCAATCGCCCGATGCGCCCGTAGCCGATTATGCCCAGGGTCTTGCCGGCAAGTTCCGTCCCGTAGCTTTTGACTTTCTTCCCCGACGCCGCCGCGCTTACGGCGCTTGGCAGATCACGCGCCAGGGCGATCATCAACCCAACTGTTAATTCAGCAACGGCGGTGGCGTTGGCCCCCGGCGCGTTCAACACGATAATATTTGCTTTCTGGGCCGCTTCCACGTCAATATTATCTAAGCCCGTTCCGGCGCGTCCGATCACCTTGAGGTTCTTCGCCGCCGCGATGATCTCTTTTGTAACTTTGGTGCGGCTGCGCACGATGAGGGCATCGTACTCTGAGATCACGGCCAGCAATTCCTCATGCGAGAGTTCAGGCTGAAACGAGACAAGGGCGCCGGGCTGCCCCTTGAGCCAGGCGACAGCATCAGGATGGATGGGATCGCTGATGAGAATCTTCATAATATTAGTCTATCAAATCTTAGGGCGAGAGCACAACCGTAAAAGAGAGTTCGTCGCGGGCTGAGCCGGCCGTCGCTTGGACGGTAAATCGTGCAGGAGCTACAAGAGCTTCTGAGAGGGGCTTCACGGTGAGCTCGACGGTCCTACTCTGAGTGGGGTCGAGAGTGAACGAGCTGTCGCGTAGCCGAAACTGCCAGCCCACCGGCGCGACCGTCACCGCCAAAGAGACGCGAGCCGCAATGTTCCCGCGATTTGTGACTGTCAGCGAGAGAGTCTTCTCTTCATTGGGATGAACGATAAGATCGCTGGAGGGCAAAGCGAGCTTGAGGCGCTCCTGCGCCCGCACGACGATCTGAGCTCGGCCCAGGGCCCAGAACTCATCGCTCTGGGCGCGAAGAGCGAGCCAATACTCTTGCGCTGGAGCCCCCGGAGGAATCTGCACAGTCAGAAAGACCTCATGCTGGGCCTGAGGGCCTATCGTGACAGCCTCAAGCCCATTGAGAATATTCCAGCCCTGAGGAGCTTCGACGTGAAGCTCATACGAGCGCTCTTGCTCGCTGAGATTGCGCAGCACAAAGACAGCTGTCACGAAATCGTCGGGATCGCCCTGGATCTTCGTCTTTGCGGGGGAAACCTTGATGGGACCAGCGCTCTCTTCGTATCTGACGGAAGACTGATTCCACGCCCACAGAGCACCGAGAATAATAATGGCGAGAAGAGCGACGCCTAGAGGAAGACCTCTCCCCCAGCCCCTCCCCGACACGGGGAGGGGAGTCCCCCCTTCCCGCTTCGGGAAGGGGGATAGGGGGTTAGGTCTAGGAGAGAGGTCCGAAAAGTTAGGCTCCTTCATGGCCGCACGGGGACGACCTTGGTGACCGAGTTCTGCAAATTATCGTTGTCCGTCACCGTGAGCCTCACTGGGAAGTCCCCAGCACGAGTGAAGATGTGCTCGACGATCTTGCCCGTGGCGTCCACCGTGCCGTCGCCGTCGAAGTCCCACTCGTATTTGACTATCTGGCCGTCACTATCTGTGGACGCCGAAGCATCAAAGATAACTCTCTCGCCGACTTTAGGCTGCGCCGGCGTGAACGTGAAGTCGGCTATGGGAGCAAAGAGCACAGGGCGCGGCACTTCATACGCGCCAAAGTCTACGGTGACGGTCTGGCCCGTCTGCACGGTGACCGTCTGGGTGAGCGGCGTCGTCGGCTCATATCGCTTGGGGAGCGTCGTGCGGTCGAGCGTGACAGTGTAGCTGCCCGGCGGCACTTGTAAGACATACTGACCGTCTGAGCCAGAGCGGGCTTCAAAAGTCTGGGCGCCGACCGCAAAGACTCTGACATTGGGTAAGCCTGGCTCATTGGGATCGAGCTGTCCATTGCGGTTCTTGTCGTCAAAGACTCGACCTCGGATGATCGCGACCGAGCGCATTGGGATTTCGAGAGTGACGACTTGGCCGACGGCAACGGTCACGTTGATGGGGATGGCCACCGTGGGTACCAAGCCCAGCGGGGCGCGAGCGATCTCGACTCTGTAAGAGCCGGGATCTACCGGTGGGAATCGGAAGTACCCTTGGGCGTCAGTGCGAGCCAACTGATTGTCTAGGCGCAGCAGGGCGTCGGCGACGCCGGGCTCGCCCGGATCGCGAGCTCCGTTATTATTGAGATCAATAAACAGAGTGCCCTCGACCCGCCCTTTGATGATCACCGACTCGAAGGGCATGGCGAACTTCGTGCTCACTTCGATCGTGAAGCTGAGCGACGTCGGTTCCGTGAACGAAAACGAGAACGACGCCCCTACTGGGCCACCCAAGAGGGCTACGCTGAACGACCCAAAGTAGCTCGAAAAGAACGGATAGAGCAGATTGCTGTTGAGCCCAAGCAGCAAAAACGCCGAGACGCGCGGGGTCGTAAACGCCAAGCGTCCGATGAACGTCACTTGGTGATCGATCGGGGTGCTGGTGTTGGGGTCCACTTGGAAAGTCCCCTTCCCGCTGATGTTCAGAGAGAGCCCTTCGATGCCCAGCAGGGGCCGAGTGATGAGCGAGCTTGTGAACTCGAACGTATCGAGGTCATTCGCGGGATTGAGATTGTCTCGGAAGAGATTGCTCTGGAACGTGAGCACGTAGCTGATGGGGCTCGATATATCAGCAATGGTCAAAGATTTGATATCTTCGTCGGTGCTCAGGGGCGGGAAGAAGGGATCGTTGCTGCGTCGAGAGATGAATTTGACATCGAAGAAGAAGCTGGGCCATCCGGGGAGAAGGCTTCGGATGATGAGCCGCCCTTGGGACGTGATAGAAGTGATCTCTTGTACAGAAGGGTTACTAAACAGATCGGTGCGTTTGCCGGAGAGTAGGGCGCTGAACGCGAGCGCCCCGACGCCGCCGCTTCCAAAGAGCGACCAGATTTGGGTATCGTTGGTCACAGCGGGGAAGCCGGTCAGGCTAGGGAAGCCCGGCTCGACTCGTAAGAAGTCCCCGCCAAGGGTAACCCCAAAAAAGTGCGGCGCGGCCCGCAAGTAGAACATACGACTAACGGTATCTCTACAAGTTAGTACTCTTCTTGTCGGATCTGGAAAGGTGGCCAGAGCAGCCTCCACGGTTACAGGTGAGCTATGAAATCCCGCAGCACCTAGCTCTGCGCACAAAAAAACGTTACTGGAAGATCGGTCTAATTTCACCAGAGAGAACCGCCACGTAGGCCACAGAAGCTTCAATCCCATCACATTTGTGATGAAGCTCACTCTACCAGTATCAATAATCTCTCTCATTGCAAGTACGGAGAAGAAGTTTTTGAACCCCAACTCAATCCCACGACGCGGCATTGCAATGTACTGTAACGGGAGCGTGGGCAGATCTCCTAAGTGCACGAAGAACGTCCCGCGCTGCGACGTGAAGAGAAATTCGCTCACATTCACGGGCAGGATCGGAAGAATCTGCGAGCTTATCTGATCGGAAATCTTCAGCGAGATACTGAAACGCTGCTCTTCAGGCAGCGTCGCATACGTTAAGAACGAGATGAGCGGTGTGAGGGAGCTGCTAGCGAAATCAATGTTCGCTCCCAGGGAGAGCTCCGCCGGGGCTTGTAGATAGAGCGCCGTGGGGACTTTGGAAGCCTCTGGGGGCAGAATGATGAGCGTCGTCGCGCCGCTCCCTTGTACTCCTTCACTGCGCAGCGAGACCGCCGTGAGCGTCACGGCCTCAAACCCCGCCGGGACGTCTGGAGGGACTCTTACGGTGACCAAGGCCGATCGCGTCTCGCCGGGGAGCAACTCCACGATCCCTGGCTCAACTTTGGTGGGAAATCCCCGTGGCGTAAACGCTTCGAGCCGAAATGCGTCTATGACGTTGCCGCGGTTGGTGACGCTGAACGAGAGAACTACTTCACTGCCGGGGTCAACTTCTTTGGCGTCGGGCGCGCGCACCACAACGCCCGCGACGCGCTCGACGGTGACCGTCGCTTGGGCCGTGGCCCGCACGGATGGGTCGCTCTGCGAAGTCGCTTCTAATGTGACCGAGTACGTCCCGGCGGGCGTCTCTTGAGAGATAATCAAAGTAACAAAGACCGGCTCTTGGGCGCCGGCGGCCAGCGTCAGCGGCGGCAACGCGCCGAGGGTCTGAAAGCCCGCAGGGGCGCTCACCGAGAAGAGATACGTATCTGGAGCCGTCCCGCGATTGATCGCTAAGAACGTGAGCGTGATGATCTCGCCGGGGGCAGCCGAGCGCGGCGGGGGCGCTGTTAACTCTATGGGTTGTCCTTGCGCAAGGGCTGTCACGAAGACTATAAACACTCCCAACGCTGCTACGCCCACTCTTCGCAGCATTGACTAGCCTCCGAAATTCATTTTTTCTGTCCACCCCTCACCCCTGTGCTCCACTCTCCCTCAGAGGGGAGAGGGGCTGGGGGTGAGGGCCTAAATCTGAAACCGCACTTGCCCGGCGACCAAGAAGTCGCCACCAAAGTCAATGATCACGAGCGCCAAATACGTCCCCGACGGCAGCTTCTCCGTGACGGGGATCTCGAGGCGTTGCTTGCCTCCAGGAAGCATCGCCATATCTTCGGCTTTCTTCTGGACGACGACCTCGCCCTTGGAGTTCACAATGCGCAGCTGGGTCTTGGCGACCTGGAACGTCGTCCCGGTGTTCTCGTACTCGACGAGAATCCTCAAGGGTTTGTCGCGCTCCGGCAAGAGGGCTTGGACGCTGGTAATCCGTCCGCGATTGACGGCGTTCGTCGGGTCAGTGTGACGAATCTTGACGATAAACTGTTCGGCAGTCCCGATGGTGACGGGGATGGACGGCTGCTGTCCCGCGGGTGGAGGTGGCTGCGCTCCCGAAGACGGCGCTGGGCTTGTGACCGCGAGCGCTGCCCAGTGCGGCCCTTTCTCTGAAGATGGAATCTCGATCTTAAATGTAATGAGCTGTTTCTGCTTGGGCGGCAGAGAGAACTTCGCGGGCGTGAACGTGAGAAACTTCGCGAGGGATCGCGGATGCGTCCCAGGGTCGAGCAAGACCAGCCCGCCCTCAATATTTCTGTCATAATCTTTGAGCTCGACGGTAAACTCGCGAGCTTGATCGCTGTTGTTGATCACTTCGAACCCTCCGGTGAAGCTCCCCCCTGGGGGCAAGTTCACGTCCACGCTGAGGGTTGAGATTCCGATCTGCCCGTGAACTACCAAGAACGAGCTGAGCCCTAGTGCCGCGATAGCGAAGGCCCATCTGAGAATATTCTTGCTCATAGCTGCTCCTTCAGATATCTTCTTCGATAGAGTAATTCACAGTAAACTGATACGTGCCGATCTTGCCGTCGCCAAAGTCGTCGAGCATCACTCGCAAATCCACGTTGACCGTGACTCCCCCGGCAGGGGTGGGCGTCCCCTTCGCGACGATGACTCCTGGGGCTCCAGCGGGGGTGAAGTTCCCCAGATAATCTTTGATCTCGACGGCGTTGGCCGTGGGGTCGTCGGCGCCGGCGGGGTAGCTCGTCACGGAGGCGATCGCCCGGACGCGCCAATTCTTGGTCGAGACGACTTGGAGCGTCGTCTGGCCGAGAAATTCGACCTTGCCGGACTCGACCGTCGCCGCGCTGTTGACGTTGGCCGTGAGCGCTCCACCGGAGATGACCGTCACGGTCATGACGTCCTGATACTCAACAGTGATACGCACCGAGTCCACATACGATGTGCCCCCAGTCCCCAGCTTGGATAGACGGACCCCGAAGTTCGCAGCGTTAATATCGCTCGCAGTCCAGGTGGTGCCCCACGGATCGGCAGGGCTGCCCACGGTGCGGAAGGCGCTGGTGCTGCAGTCGCTCTGCCCAGAGATGGCGTAAATATCTTGGGTGTTGCCCACGGGCGATCCGCCCTTGAGCAGCCGCACTCTGACACCGTCGTCTCCGGCGGTAGTGCCCGCGAATTTCACCTCAACGGTGATGCCGTTGATGGTCGCGGCGTCGGGGATGGTGAACCCAAAGTTGGTCAGGTCTAAAGTCCCACCAGAAGCAGAGCGCGAAGCGCAAGCATTATCTGGGGTTCCGGTAGCATTGGCTGCACTCGACCAGCCTACAGTCGAAGCTGCGCCCGCGTAGTTTGGCCCCTGGGAGGCAGCTTGAACTAATAGACTCCCCAGGGTGAGCACGAACAGAACCAAGCTCAATGCTCGTCTGAGCTTCATAATGCTCTCCTACGGTGTTGTGTCCGTCGTCGTAAAGAGAATAACGCCGATGTAGAATCCGGGGAGCGTGCTCACATCCCACGAGCGAATGTCTAAAAAGATCTCGCCCATAAAGTCGGCGCCATCAAGGCCCGCGGTGTTCTCCCCAAAGCCGCGACGGTTCTGCGGGTCGGGCTCCGACAGCGACGTCTTGTCCGTGCAGACGCCGAAGTCATCGGCGAAGTCGCAATCGGTGGAAAAATCTTCAGGGCCGGCATCGAAGATGTTCGTATCTACAGTGACCAATGACGAGTTGAGCCGGTAGGACGTCAGCGCGTCTATATTGACGTGCCAATCCCCGATCTTGAACGGTTGCGGCCCCTCGATCTCTCTAGGCGTGATCTCGACCGTAATAGACGGGATGACCGCTCGCAAGAAGAGCGGCTGGGGGATGACGAGCGTCACGGTGACGTTCTGGCTCACGCTCGTCTGGGCCAAGCCCCCCCAGGGGAGCACTCCTATCGCCAGGGTGAGGGCTAAGGCGACCTTTAGGCTCTTCATAGCTCCTCCTCTGATTCTAGCAGTGCTGAGCGCGCTACGGTGTCGTGTCCGTTACGGTGTAAGTGATGACACCGGTCACGTAGACTGGAAGCTGCGAGGACTGCACGTCCCAGCCCGCAGGGCCGACGCCCATGTTCACATAGACGTTCCCGCGGAAGTCTGCGCCATTAGTCCCCGCGGTGTTGGATCCCGTCCCACGGCGGGTGTTGGGATCAACATCACCCAGGGTGAGCGACGAATTAGGTGCACAAGTGCCAAAGTCGTCAGCATTCACACAATCAGCCGTGAAGTCGGAGGTGTCGGCGTTCACGACATAGGGCGCCGAGAACGATGTGAACTGCGAGTTCAGTCTGTACTGGGTCACGGCGTCCACGTTGCAGCCCCAGTCGCCGATGTCAATGGGCTGGGGGGCTTCGATATCGGCTTGCGTGATAACATAATAAATATCTCCGGGTTGATCTGGCGGTACGCAGTCCAGATAGAGCGATTGCCCGATCTCGATGGTCACGTTCTGCTGGGCGACAAGCCCCGACGACAGTGATAACCCTACAGCTCCGACGAGCAGTGCGACGACGACTCTCTTGGTCATGGCGTAGGCCTCCTTTCTAAAATTTTTTAGTTTTTATGGCGTCGAGTCCGAGACGGAGTAGTTGATCGTCCCGCTGACGCTGCGCGAGGGCGGGATGGGAGAGACATCCCAGTCGCTCACGTTGAGCCTGACATCACCGGAGAAATCTGCGCCCAAGGAGCCCGCAGTATTGCCCCCACTGCCAAGCGTGATCGGCCCAAAAGTGCCGCCCGGGCCACAGCTTGGGGTGCCGCCGCCGGTGGCTGACGTGCACGTCTCGGAGAAGTCGTCAACACTAGCCCCGGAAATGCCCGTATTGGTAGTTATAACCATGTTCGCATTCAAGGTGAAAGCCGTGAGCGAATCTACATTGCAACTCCATGTGCCGATAGTGAACGGCTGAGACCCTTCGATATCGCTCTGAGTGACAGTGTAATTGATAGCTGCCGACGCTGAGCAGTCCAGATAGAGCGACTGGTTGACGGTGATGGTGACGGTCTGCGACGTCTGGGAGAGACCTCCGACCCAACCGAGCGACAGGGCAAGCAGGATGACCGCGACAGGTTTGATGTGGCGCATAGCTGCCTCCTTCAACCGACCGTTTTGTTTGGCATATTATAAGCGTGAAAGGGGGGGGTGTCAAGAGGACACGTGGGTATATGATGTAATGGAATGTAATATAATTGTAGGGGCGGTTTGCGAACACCAGACTTCGCCTGGCCAGACTTCGTCTGGACTGTACGCCTTGCCGCCGCAGGCGGCTACCGGTACTCGATCTTGAAATCCTTCCAGAAGTTGAGGGCGTAGATGGGGTTTCCGGAGCGCGGCTCGGTGCCCACTCGCACGAGCCGGCCCTCAAAAATAAGAATGCGTTTGGCCAAAAAGCACTCAGGACCTCCCTGCTTCAAAGAGACGATTATCCGCACCGGTTCAGAGAGATTTATACGCTGCGCCACCCCTTGAGGGATGACAAACTCCGCCCGAGCGCTGGACTTCACATCAGCCTCGAAGTTCCCTATGGCTTCGTTCCTTTGAAAGATCACCACGGAGAAGGTGGCACCCCGACAGAGCGCGTCAATCTCCTCGATGCGAATGGTCACGCCGGGGATAACCTTGGGGCAGCCCGCCAAGACCACCGCCAAGACCGGAATCAGAAACAAAATACTCCGTCTGGTCAACTCACTCCCTCCTTTGGCCCCTCACCCCTTCTCCCCTCTCCCTCAGAGGGGAGAGGGGCCGGGGGTGAGGGTGAAAGAATCGCTCGATTATACTTGCGCGAGTAGATCGTTTCAAACCGCCCGCGCGATCTCCTCGAGCGCCTGCGGGTTCTCGAGGTTCGATAGATCCCCCGGCTCCTGCCCTAATGCCACCGCCCGGATCGCCCGACGCAGAATCTTGGCGTTGCGCGTCTTGGGCAGCTCCCGCACAAATTTGATCGCCTCCGGCACAAAAGACCTCCCCAGCGCCTCCCGCACGCGCTCGCGCAGCTCCCCTCTCAACGCCTCCGAGGGCTCATACCCCGGCTTCAACACCGCATAGCACCAAATAACCTCGCCCTTCAGCTCGTGCGGCACCCCGATCGCCGCCGCCTCCGCCACCGCCGGATGCCCCACAAGAAGAGACTCGATCTCCGCCGGCCCAAGCCGCTTCCCCGCAATCTTGATCGTGTCGTCGCTGCGCCCGTGCAGATACCAAAAGCCGTCCTCGTCCACAGACGCCCAGTCCCCATGCACCCACACGTTCTCCCAGCGCGACCAGTAGGTCTGGATGTATCTGTCCGGGTCCTTCCACAGCCCGCGGGTCATCCCCGGCCAGGGCTTCGTGCACACTAACTCCCCCACGCCGCCCCGCAGCGACCGGCCCTCGCTGTCGAAGACGTCCACGGCCATCCCCAGGGCCGGCCCGCCCAGCGTACAGGGCTTTAAGGGCATGATCGGCAGGGGCGACAAGAAACACGCCCCGACCTCCGTCCCCCCAGAGAGATTGATAATGGGGCAGCGGCGCTGCCCCACATGCTCAAAGAACCACAGCCAGGGCGCGGGGTTCCACGGCTCCCCCGTCGAGCCCAGGATGCGTAAGCTGCTCAGATCGTGGCGCCTGAGGGGTTCTGGCCCAAACTTCATCAGGGCGCGAATGAGCGTAGGCGAGACCCCCAAGATCGAGATTCTGTGGCGCTCGACCATCGCCCAGAGTCGATCTATCTGTGGGTAGTCGGGGGCGCCCTCATAGAGAAAGACCGTGCCTCCCAGGGCAAGCCCCCCGACGATCTCCCAGGGGCCCATGATCCAGCCCATGTCCGTGACCCAGTAGAGGATATCGTCGTCGTGGAGGTCTACTTGATGAGCGACCTCTTGAGCGATCTTGACCAAGAACCCGCCGTGGACGTGGACGGCGCCCTTGGGGCGGCCGGTCGTCCCCGACGTGTAGATGATCATGAACGGGTCTTCGGAATCAGTCCAGGCTTCGCCTGGACCGTTCGTCTTGCCGCCTTCGGCGGCAAGGCGTACAGTCCAGACGAAGTCTGGGGTCAGAACTTCTTGCACGGTGGGGCAGCTGGCCGCGGCCTCGCGCGCGATCTTGCCCATCTCGATGCGAGCCCCCTTGCGCGAGAAGCCCTCCGCGGTGATGAGCACCTTGGCTTCACAATCATTGAGGCGGGTGGCCACGGCCTGGGCGCCAAAGCCCGAAAAGATCGGGACGCAGATCGCGCCGAGCTTGGCGCAGGCCATCAGGGCCATCACCGCTTCGGGGATCATCGGCATAAAGATCCCCACGCGGTCGCCCTTGACGACCCCTAAATCTGTGAGCGCCTTGGCCAGGCGATTGGTCCCCTCCGCCAGCTCGCGATAGCTGATCCGACGCACCGAGCCGTCCTCGCCCTCCCAGATGAGGGCGAGCTTCTGCGGGCGAGCCTGGGCGTGTCTGTCGACACAGTTATACGCAATATTGATCTTCCCGCCCACGAACCACTTGGCCCACGGAATCCCCTGAGAGATATCTAAGACCTTCTGATAGGGCTCGAAGAACTCGATCTGCAGCTCCTTGACGACGGCGTCCCAGAACCACTCGATATCTTCGATGGAGCGCCGCACCAGCTCGGCGTAGTCTGAGATATTATATCGTCGCATGAAGCGCCAGACGTTGCTGCGCTCGATGTACTCTGGTGATGGCGTCCACACCAGTTCTGAGTTCATTCCACCGTCACGCTCTTGGCCAAGTTCCTCGGCTGATCTATATCGGTGCCCCGCAGGTCCGCGATGTGATACGCCAAGAGCTGCAGGGGCACGACAAAGAGCATCGGCGCAAGCCACCGCGAGCTGTGGGGCACTTCGATAAGAAAATCCGAGACGCGCTCGATCTCTTTTGTTCGGTGATCGGTCACGGTGATGACGATGCCGCGCCGCGCTTTGACTTCTTCGATGTTTGAGAAGACTTTCTCGTAGACGCTCTCTTTGGTGACGAGCACGACTGTGGGCATCTGGGCGTCAATGAGGGCGATGGGGCCGTGTTTGAGCTCCCCGGCGGCGTAGCCCTCCGCGTGAATATACGAGATCTCTTTGAGCTTGAGCGCCCCTTCTAACGCGATGGGATAGAGCAGATCCCTCCCCAGAAAGAGAAAGTGCTCTTTCTCATAGAAAATTTGAGCCAAGCGAACGATCTCGTTCTCCTGCTGCAAGAGCTGTTCGATGAGGGCTGGGCCGCGCACGAGGCTCTCCAGGGCTCTGTGGGTTTGCTCTCTTGAGAGCCAGCCCCGCGCTTGTCCCACATAAAACCCCAAGAGATTGAGCGCGGCCAGCTGCGCGAGAAACGCCTTGGTGGAGGCGACGCCGATCTCCGGGCCGGCGTGGGTGTAGAGCGTGGCGTCGGACTCCCGCGTCAGCGTCGCCCCCACGACGTTGACGATCCCAAGCACGGCCGCGCCGCGCTCCCGCGCCAGCCGCACCGCCCCCAGAGTATCTGCCGTCTCCCCAGACTGCGAGATCGCGATCACGAGCGTATTTCTGTCGAGATACGGCTTGCTGTAGCGGAACTCCGAAGCCAGCTCCACGGCGATGGGGACTTTGAAGAACTCGCGCCATAAGTACTTGGCGGTCAGAGCCGCATAGTACGCCGTCCCCATGGCCACGAGATAGACCATCTGAGCTGCCTGAATTCTCTCAGAAAGCTCTCCAAGCTCCGGGAGCACGATCCTTCCCGTGGAGAGCTCATAGCGATTCTGGAGGGTGTTGGCGACGGCGTGGGGCTGCTCGTGGATCTCCTTGAGCATGAAGTGCTTGTAGCCCTGCTTCTGCGCCGTGACCACGTCCCAGGTGATGTGGGTTGGGGCACGCGTGATCGCGTGTCCGTCGAAGTCGAAGATCGCCACCGAGTCTCTGCGTAAGACGGCCAGCTCGCCGTCGTTGAGGAAGATCATATCTTTGGTGAAGTGCAACAGCGCGGGGATATCCGAAGCGGCGAAGTTCTCGCCCGCGCCCAAGCCCAGCACCAGCGGGCTGCCCGATCGAGCGACCACGACCTCATCGGGAGAGTCCACGGCGACGACGGCGATCGCGTAGGCCCCTCGCAGCAGCCGCACTGTCTTGAGCACCGCTTCTTTGAGATTTGTCCCATCGTAGCGCTCCTCGATGAGATGAGCGATCACTTCGGAGTCGGTCTGCGAGCGGAAGACGTGTCCCCGGCTGTGGAGCTCCTCCTTGAAGGGCAGATAGTTCTCGATAATCCCATTATGGATGACCGCGATCTTTCCGTGGCAGTCGCAGTGGGGGTGAGCGTTCGAGTCCGTTGGGGGGCCGTGGGTGGCCCAGCGGGTGTGGCCCAGCCCAATCGTAGCCGGAGAGATCCTCTGACGGAGGTGCTCAGCTAAGTCGCTCACCTTGCCGGCGCGCTTCTCGAGGGTGAGCCGCCCATCCTCAATGAGGGCAATCCCTGCCGAATCGTACCCACGATATTCGAGCTTGTACAGCGCTTCCAGGAGCACCTCCCAAGCGGGGCGGTGCCCCACATAACCGACGATCCCGCACATGCTTTTAGTATAATCATTTGGGCTGGGGGTGACAAGACCTCTTCCCCGACCCCTGACCTAACCCCCCAGCCCCCTTCCCGAAGCGGGACCTCACCCTAGCCCTCTCCGCTTGCGGAGAGGGGAGGGGTGAGGTTCCCTCTCCGTTTACGGAGAGGGTCAGGGAGAGGTAAGAGGGGCTGGGGGAGAGGTTAGGTCGGGCCGGCGTCCGCCGGTCGTCCCGAATGTAATCGGCGCCATTTTGTCACCCGTCCCTGGGCGTGTTATAATCAGCATGTCATAACACGGCAAGAGAGGAGGTTGCGCAATGCGTGAAGTTGAGGTCAAGGCCCTGGTGATGGACCCCACGCAGAACATGCCGGTGCTGCTCCTGCGCGATCTGCAATCGAACAAGGTCGTGCCCGTGTGGATCGGGCAGCCCGAGGCCACATCCATCGCTATGGTCCTGCAGAACCGCGAGTTTCCCCGCCCCCTGGCCCACGATCTCATCAAGGCGATCTTGAAAGATCTCGGCGGAGACTTAGACATGGTGGTCATCGACAGCATCCAAGACTCGACGTACTTCGCCACGCTGCATATTCGGGATCACCTGGGCAAGACCCACGAGATCGATGCCCGGCCGTCAGATTCCATCGCGATCGCCCTGCGGCTGGGCAGCCCCATCTACATCTCCGAGGAGGTCTTCCAAGTCGCGGCCGTGGAGATGCCGCTGCTCGACGAGGACCAACGCGATCTCCCTGAAGATCGCTTCCGCGCCTTTGTCGAGAGCGAGATGAAGCTCGCAGACTTCAAGAGATTCGTCTCCGAGGGCGGAGTATAGAGCGATGCTGCGCAGCCTGCGCGAGCTTGATGTCGCCAACAAGCGCGTCTTAGTCCGCGTTGATTACAACGTCCCCCTCACAGATGGGCGCGTCGCCGACGACACCCGCCTGCGCGAGAGCCTGCCCACTCTTGAGTATCTGCTCGCTCACCGCGCAAAGATTATATTAATCTCGCACTTGGGCCGCCCCAAGGGCAAGGTCGTCCCCGAACTCCGACTTGATCCTGTCGCCAGACGCCTCAGCGAGATCTTGCAGCGTCCCGTCACCAAGCTCGACGAGTGCATCGGGCCGGCCGTGCACCGCGCCATCTCCACGATGCACCCTGGAGATATCATTCTGTTGGAGAACGTGCGTTTCTACCCCCAAGAAGAGGCCAACGACGAAGCGTTTGCGCGGGAGCTGGCGCAGCTCGCCGACTGCTACGTGAACGATGCGTTCGGCACGGCGCATCGGGCGCACGCCAGCACCTACGGGGTGGCGAAGTTCTTGCCCGCGGCCGCGGGGCTGCTCTTCGAGAGAGAAGTCACTATGCTCAGTCGGGCCGTGGACAACCCGCAGCGCCCGTTTCTGGCGATCGTGGGCGGTGCCAAGCTCGCCGACAAGATCGGGGTTCTGAAAGATTTGATTGGGAGGGTAGACGCGTTTCTCATCGGAGGCTCGGTAGCGTTTACACTCTTGAAAGCCCAAGGAGCCCAAGTGGGAAGCTCGCTCGTGGATGAGAGAGTGTTTGACGACGCGCGAGCGGCCCTGCAAGCCGCCCGCGCCGCAGGCACCCAGATCGTCCTTCCCGTAGATGCCCAGATCGTCCGAGATGGCGAGCGAGCCGTCGCTCCCGCTAGGGCTATTCCTGAGGGCTGGCAGGGATGGGACATCGGCCCGCAGACGATAGAGCTCTTCAGAAATCACATTCAATCCGCCAAGACGATCGTCTGGGCTGGGCCGCTGGGGCGCTTCGAAGACCCCCCGTATGATGAGGGCACGCGCGCCATCGCCCAGGCGATCGCACAGTCGCACGCATTTGCGATCATCGGCGGGGGAGATACTGCCGCGGCGCTGCACCGCTGGGGTCTTGGCCAAGCTCAGAATATCTATTGTTCCACGGGCGGCGGGGCGACGCTGGAGTTCATAGCCGGCCGCACGCTCCCCCCCATCGAGATCCTCAAAGCTTAAGTCCACGCACTCGAAGGCAAGATCTCCGGCGGGACAAGATCGCGCTCCAGCGCATATTGAACGAGCTTGGGCCACCCTCCCTTGAAGTGAAACGCTTGGAACCCATCGCGGCGCATCTTCTCTGCTAAGTGAGCGCTCTTGAGCCCCACCTCGCAGTAGAGCACATAGACTTTGTCTCTCTCCCATGAGGGGTACTCCTTCAAAGCCGTGAGAAAATCTTTATAGAGGGCGCCGGGGTAGTGCCAGGCGCGATACGACTGCGGGGACCGCAGATCAATGACGACCGCGCCCTCAGGGATCTCTTCGATCTCGAGCGCCGGGGCTTCGTAAGCCCCCAGCTCCATGCGTCGCAGATCATACGCGCGCATGTTCGCAACAGCTCGCTCCAGAACACCCATATCGAGCTTCTCTTCCTCAGCAAGCACAGCTTTCAGAGAAGCTGCCGTCGCCGGATGCTTGGGCAAGATCGCGCAGTATTCGGCCACCGTCGCCGAGTACTCATACGTCCCGATGTGGCGCGCCCGCGCGATGATCTCGTCCTTGTTGAGCCCAAGCAGAGGGCGCCAGACGGGCAGCTCCGACGCTTGAGAGATCACGGCTAAGTTCTGAAGGGTCTGCGAAGAGACTTGCCCGATGGACTCCCCGGTGACGATCCCAATGAGATGGAACCGCTTGGCCAAGTTCTCCGCCGCCCGGTACATCAAGCGCTTGAGGATCACCTGCCAGAGCCGGGGCTCGACCCGCTCCTGCAGATGAGCCACGACGGGCTCAAAATCCAGCGCGTAGAGCTTTGGGAAGCTCCCGTAGCTCCAGTGATCGGCGAGCACTTTTGCAACCCGAAGCGCCCCGTGTTCATGGAGGCTGCCCCCCAGCCGACAGAAGAGATACTCCAGCTCGACCCCGCGCTTGAGCATGAGCCAGCTGGCCACCGCCGAATCGAACCCCCCGGAGAGCAGAGCGAGAGATCGTCCGGCCGTGCCCAGCGGCAGCCCTCCCGGCCCGGAGATCTTCTCTGTGAAGAAGTCCGCTCCAGATGAGTGAACCTCCACAAAGATCGTCACCTGGGGGTGCTCTAGATCCACACCGGCGGCGGAGGGAGCGAGGGCTGCCCCTAGCTCCCGCTCGATATCGAGCGACGAGAACGGGAAAGATTTCCCGGAGGCCAGGCGCCGCGCCCGCACGGCAAAGCGCCGCCCCGCTACCGTCTCTTTATAGAGCTCTGTCCCGACTTTCACGATATCATCGAGGGTGGTCACGGATCGTCGCTCGACGACCGAGAGCGTCTGCACCCCAAAGACCCGAGAGAGCGTCTCCAGAGCTCTTGGGGAGTCGGTCTCCACGAGCAGCCGGCTCCGCTCCCTCTGGAGAGCGAAGGGCGCTCCCACGGTCTGGAGGGCGTCTTGCACATTAGACGCCAGACGCTCCAGGAAGCGCGCTCGAGTGCGGCGCTTCTTAATCGTGATCTCTCCCGAGAACCGAATGAGTATGCGCACAAGAATGTATTGTACGGGCGGGGGTGTTGACAAGCAATCCCCGGATCTCTATAATAATGTCTAGCCAAAGGCTGGCCATGCGGGCGTAGCTCAGCGGTAGAGTACCGGCTTCCCAAGCCGGGTGTCGCGGGTTCGAATCCCGTCGCCCGCTCCACCAGACTTCGTCTGGACTGTTCGCCTTCGCCAGCCGAAGGCTGGCGAAGATGAACGTCAAGCGAAGCTTGTCCAGGCAAAGCCTGGTTTTACTTCCCTGCGATGACTTCTAGCGCTTTGGGCAATAGCTCGATCTGAATCCTCCCCGCGGGAAACTCTGTGGGCTCGCCATCTAAATGCCCCAATAATGAACTCTCCGAGATGATCTCCACCCGGTCAGCTCGCTTGATCTGCACCTCTGGAAGAGTGATATGCTTCCCACGGCGCGCCTTGGGAATCTCCCGGATGCGGCGCAGCGGCGCCATGTCCGAGATCATATACACGTCAAAGAGCCCATCGTCAATCTCGGCGCAAGGAGCAAGCTGAAAGTCCCCTCCCAGATAGCGCCCGTTGGACGCCCCGACCATCATCAGCCTCCCAGAGTGCCGCCACTGGGGAGCTCTGACCTCAAGCTCGGTGCTGCGATAACAGAGCGCCTCATACACAGCTGCATAGAGATAGATCCACGGGGCTATCATCGGCCAGCGCCAGCTGCGAAAGACCCGCCAGGCAACTGCCCCGTCCAGCCCCACCCCCAGCCCGTTGACAAAATATCTCTCCCCCACACGACCAATATCAACGCGCTTGGTCCGCCCTTCTTGAAGGATCTCCACAGCCCGCAGGGGATCTTTGGGAGGGATGCCGAGCATCTTGACAAAATCGTTCCCCGTGCCCGCGGGAATGATCCCCAGCTTCGCAGAAGAGCCCATCAGTCCCGTGGCGACCTCGTGGATGGTGCCATCGCCGCCGACCGCAACAACGACAGAGAAATCTTTCGCCGCGCGTCGAGCGATCTCGATGGCTGCGCCGGGGGCTTCGGTGAAGACGTGACGGAACGCGATCCGCGAGCGCTTCAGCGCGCGCTCGATGCTCGGCCACAGGCGCCGACACCGCCCCCGCCCCGCCAGGAGATTGACGATCACGAAGCACTCGTCGGTCATGAGTTGAGTATAGCTGAAATCGGTTGACAAGCCAAATCCCTCACGCTAAAATTGATAAGACGCCGAGGTGGCGGAACTGGCAGACGCCTACGGCTCAGGACCGTAGGGGAGTAATCCCGTGAGGGTTCAAATCCCTCCCTCGGCACCAGGCTCCGCACGCTGCGCGTGGGCTTCATCTTCGCCAGCCAATGGCTGGCGAAGGTGTACGGTCCAGGCGAAGCCTGGAAGTCTGGGATGAACGCTCAGCAAAGCTTAAACGAGAAGCCCGTCCATGAACTCCTTGCCCTCATCGAGAAGGGCGAAATCCATCCCCGCGACGTCATCAGCGACGTATATCGCGCCATCGCCCAACGCGAAGATCAGATCAAAGCGTACATCTCGATCGCCCCGCCAGAGCACTTATTGCAAGGGTGCGAGCGCCTCCGCGATAGACCCCTGCGCGGCCTGCCCATCGCCGTCAAAGATAACATCTCAACAGTCGATCTCAAGACGACCTGCGCCTCGAAATTCTTGGAGAATTTTCAGCCGATCTTCGACGCCACCGTGATAGAAAGACTGAAAGACGCAGGGGCACAGATCTTGGGCAAGACAAACCTAGACGAATTCGCTATGGGGTCTTCCACGGAGAACAGCGCGTTCTTCCCCACGCGCAACCCGCACGATCTGGAGCGCGTCCCTGGGGGCTCTTCGGGGGGCTCAGCCGCGGCCGTCGCTGCCCATGAAGCGCTGTGGGCGCTGGGGTCTGATACCGGGGGCTCGATCCGCCAGCCCGCCTCCTTCTGCGGGATCGTTGGGCTCAAGCCCACCTACGGGCTCGTGTCGCGCTACGGATTGGTCGCGTTTGCGAGCTCTCTCGATCAGATTGGCCCAATGACGAAAGACGTGCGCGACTGCGCGCTCTTATTGAATTTCATCGCGGGGCGCGATCGGCGAGACTCCACGAGCCTCGAGCGCCCTTGCGATGACTATACTCGCGACTTGGGACAAGATATCAAGGGCTTCCGCGTGGGAGTGCCCAAAGAATATATCGTTGATCTCTCGAGTCAAGCCAGAGCGTGCGTCGAAGCATGGGTGAAGATCTTTCACGAGCTTGGCGCGGAGGTTCGAGAGATCTCCCTGCCTCACACAGAATATGCGATCCCGACGTACTATCTCATCTCGTCATCAGAAGCGAGCGCGAACTTAGCTCGCTTTGACGGGGTGCGCTACACCAAGCGCATCAGTGATCTCTCCGTGGAGGCGATGTTCGCGGAGAGCCGCGCCCGCTGCTTCGGCCCAGAGGTCAAGCGCCGAATCATGATCGGGACGTATGCGCTGCGCGCGGGGTATTATGAAGCCTGGTACGGGAAGGCCCAGCGGGTGCGGACGCTCATCCGCCAGGATTTTGAGAGAGCTTTCCAGACAGTAGATATTATTATCTCTCCGACGTCGCCCACGCCGGCGTTCAAGCTGGGCGAGCGGATGAAAGATCCCTTGGCGATGTATCTTTCGGACATCTTCACCGTGCCGGCCAGCCTTGCGGGAATTCCTGCGATCTCCATCCCCGGGGGGAAGGTGGAGGGCCTGCCCTTCGGGTTGCAGATCATCGGGGACAAATTGCAAGAAGCGAAGATCCTGCGCGCCGCCTACGCGTTTGAGCAGAGCCACGCCCCCGCCGTGTCCCCCACAGAGCAATAAAAAATTTGTCAGACGACCACGATCACGTGCTATAATGTTTTTTAAGGAGGGGGTGAGGGGTATGACAAGCACTCTTCCCCGCTCTCACGCCCTCTGGGCGCGCTTGCTCGTCACGTTGGCCGTCGTTGTGGTCTATCGGCTCGGCGTTTGGATTCCTCTGTCGACAATTGATCCAGAAAGGCTTCAGCAGCTTTGGCAACAGCTTGGGCAGCTTTCTTGGTGGCAGGCTCTCGGCGGGGCTATTGAGCACCTCTCGGTCTTCGCCCTAGGGCTCACCCCTTATCTGAACGCAGCGATCTTCTTCAGTTTGATCGCGTTCCGGTCTTCCAAGCTGCGCACGCTCTTTCTCTCTAAAGAGCGAACTTTTTCGTGGTGGTTTTGGGCGCTCATCCTGCTGGTCAGCTTACTGCAAGCTGCCGGGATGAGCTTCTTCATAGTCACTCAAGGGCAGACGTCATGGACGCCGTGGGCGGCCCATCTTGTGAACGTCCCCGTGCTCATGGCTGGGGTCTTGGTGCTCATCTGGCTGGGCAGTCTGATCAACCGATACGGTATTGGAAACGGCTGGGCGATCCTGATCGCCGTGAGAATTTTGTCCGATTGGCCACGTTACATTGTGTCGTTCTCTTTCGATCTCCAAACGGCTTCGTGGGCATGGGGGCTTGGGGTGCTCGTGCTCTTTGTGCTGATTGTAGCCGGGAGCCTGTGGGCCTTTGCAAGCAGTCGTCGCGTGGAGGGAGCCACGAGAGCACTAACGCTGCCCTTCTTGGCGGTGGGGATCATCCCGCTGGAGCTGGGGAGTTGGCTGCTTGCCCCGGTTTTTGGGCTTGCGAACGTAGCCGAAAGAGCAGAGCTGGCCTTGCCAACATGGCTTCAGACTCTTGTGGGCAGTTTTGTTCAGGGCAGCTGGGCATATATAGTGAGCTATGGCGTGCTCGTGCTGCTCCTCACGTACTTTTACAAAAACGCGATCTTCCCTCCCCAAGCCGTGCGCACCCTCTCTGCTTGGGGCGCAGGGCTCTTCTTGGCAGTCATCGCCCTGGTGCCGTCGGTGCTCACGCGGCTGAGCGGGCTGACGACGTATTTTGTTGGAGGTACGGGGATACTCATCCTCGTCGGCGTGCTTGTGGACGCTTCTCGTCGGGCACGGATGGACCTGCCGTTCGTGGGGGTCTATCGCACCTTCAGCCACGTGCGGGCGCACGAGGTCAGAACGCAGCTTGAGGACGCGGGAATCCCCAGTGTGCTCCAGACCCCTGTGCCCTATCCGTATAGCGTCTATCCGCTGCTCGGCCCTGTGGAGATCGCCGTCCCTGAGAGAGAACGAGCGCGGGCTGAAGAGATCGCTCGCGCAGTTAGTCCAGAAGTACAGCTGTCGGTCCCACCCTGGGAGAGCGCGTTGTGGTCAGTGCTCGTAGTGTTGGCTGTCGCCATCTCAGTGATTGGGATCGCGTTGCGGCTCAGCATCTGGCTCGACGTAGCAGCCACAACGGCGCTCATCGTCTTTTTAGCGGGATTGGGCTTCTTCTGGCGGCTGCGCCGCGACTATTACGAATACGCACACTGGTTCTTGCTGACTCTACTGCTGATTGGCGCATTATTGTATATGCTTACGTCTGCAGTAGTGTGGGTGATGGCTATCTCACCCAGTGCCAGGCGATAGCTACTAATCCTAGAGCCAAGCAATAGACCGCAAAGGGCGTCAAGCGGCGCTCGCGCAGAAATCTCATCAAGAAGTGAATCGCGACGATCCCTGAGAGAAACGCTGCTATCGTCCCAGCAAGATAGCCCCCCCACAAGGCACTGTGCGCTCCGGGATCGGAGAGCGCCTCCGCGAGCTTCAACGCCGTCGCCCCCACAATCGCAGGGATGAAGAGCAAGAACGAGAACTCGGCCGCATCAGTGCGGCGCAGCCCCACGAGCACTCCCATCGCGATCGTGCTGCCGCTGCGCGAGATCCCCGGCAGCACCGCGACCCCTTGCGCCAGCCCAATCCAGAGCGCGTCGCGCCACGTGAGCTGCTCTAAGATCCGACCTCTCCCCCGGCCCCTCCCCGGCACGGGGAGGGAAGCTCCCCCTTCCCGCTCCGGGAAGGGGGCTGGGGGGTTAGGTCTGGGACGGGAGTGAGGAGCGAGACGCTCCGCTATGATCAGTACGCAAGCCGTGACAAGCAGCCCCAAGCCCACGGCCCAGCTCCGCACAAACGCCGCTTCGGCAGCAGAATCGAGCGCCAACCCCAAAATCCCCGTGGGGATAGACCCAACGATGAGCATCCCCAAAAGCCTCAGATCTTCCCCTCCGCGCAGCGGCGCGAGCACCAACCGAAGGATTCTTTGACGAAAGACCCACACTACGGACAGCAACGTGCCAAAGTGCACAAAGATATCGAAGACGATCCCCGGCTTGTGCACCCCAAGGAGCTGCTCAGCCAACGCCAAGTGGCCTGAGCTGCTGATGGGCAGAAACTCCGTCAGCCCCTGCAATATCCCCAAGAGGATAAACGGCAGCATCACTTATCTTAGCCGACGACTAGCGGGCGCTCAAGGGGCGTGCTATAATTCAGATAAGAACACTCTGGCTTATGCCACGTGAATCTCTATGAGCACATATCTTTTTACTTCTGAGTCCGTAGCCGAGGGCCACCCCGATAAGATGTGCGATCAGATCTCTGATGCGATCCTCGACGCTGTGCTCGCCCAAGACCCCTACGCTCGCGTCGCCTGCGAGACGTTCGCCACGAACGGCTTGGTCTTGATCGCCGGTGAGATCACTACTACAGCACGAGTAGACTACGCCAAGATCGCTCGCGAGACTATCCGAAAGATCGGCTACGACAAGCCCGAGTACGGCTTCGATGCTGACCACTGTGGGGTGCTCGTCTCCATTCACGAGCAATCGCCCGACATCGCCCAAGCTGTGATAAAGGGCTCTTCACAAGATCCCTACGATGCTATCGGCGCAGGCGACCAAGGGATCATGTACGGCTACGCCTGCAAGGAGACTCCTGAGCTGATGCCGCTCCCCATTATGCTGGCCCATCAGTTGGTGCGCACGCTTGCAGAACTGCGCCGCAAAAAGATCTTGAGCTATCTGCGCCCCGACGGCAAGTCCCAAGTGACGATCGAGTACGACGAGAAGGGCCATCCCGTGCGCGCGCACACCGTGGTGCTCTCAGCACAACATGACGGAGACGTCTCGCAAGAGCAGATCCGACGCGATCTCACAGAATACGTCATCCGCCCCGTGATGGGGCAGTGGCTCGACGCTAAGACGGTTATCTTAGTGAACCCCTCGGGGCGGTTTGAGATTGGCGGCCCCTGCGGCGATACAGGGATGACCGGGCGCAAGATCGAAGTGGACACCTACGGGGGCTACGGCAGCCACGGCGGCGGCGCCTTCTCCGGCAAAGACCCCACAAAAGTAGATCGCTCCGCGAGCTACTACGCTCGCTACGTCGCCAAGAATATCGTCGCCGCGGGATTGGCGACCGAGTGCGAAGTTCAAGTCGCGTATGCTATTGGGCAGGCGCGCCCGTTGGCGATCACTGTGGACACGTTTGGCACGGGCAAGCTCCCCAACGGCGAGCTGACCAAGCTCATTCACGAGCACTTCGACTTCCGCCCCGCGGCGATCATCGAAGAGCTCAAGTTGCGACGGCCCATCTACACCCCCTTAGCAGCGTATGGCCACATGGGGCGCACGGATCTCGATGTGCCCTGGGAGCGCACGGATAAGGCCGAAGCGTTGCGAGCGGCCGCCGGATGCTAAGGGCAACGTGATGGCGGTTACATTGTTCAGCGGGCTGGGTGTGCTATAATGCTCTGTGAGCGTGACGCACGTGAAGGAGGATTTTATATGGTTCGCACAAGCGCGAAAATACTTCTCTTGAGTGTGGGGTTGCTCTGTCTGTTTGTCGCCTCACCCAAGGCCCAGAACATCACAACTCAGCTTGTGATCATCTTGGACGGCTCAGGCAGTATCTCCAACCAAGATTTCAAGACGATGATCGAAGGGATCGCCAGGAACTTAGAGGACCCTGGGGTCGTCCCCCGCAATGGCACGGTGGAGTTCGGGTTGGTGCAGTTTAGCAGCAATTTGCGAGATCAGCGCCTGGGCGTCGTAGGCGCTGCCGTAGAAGTCCCTATGACGGTAATCACCGAGACGAGCGTGACCACTGTCGTCCAGCGAGTGCGCAGCATCGTTCAAGCCGGTGGGTTTACCCCGCTTGTATCGGGCATTCAGTTGGCCACGAAGATGGTCACGCAAGAGGCCGCTCGCACCGGAGCTACTCAAATCTTTAATGTGATTACTGATGGGAATCCGAATCTTCCTGGGGGACGCGAACAAGCCAAACAAGCGGCCCTCCAGGCCCGCGATGAGGCTGTCGCCGCCGGCGTTGACCAAGTGGACGCCGAAGGCATCGGCGATGCCCTCACCGAGCAAGATTTCGTGAACTTCTTGCTCCAGCTGGCCTGGCCTCAACCAGGCGTGCTCGTGCAAAATGGGCAATTCCCTCCCAAGGGGAAGAACGGCTTTGTGATCATGGCCCGGACGTTCGCCGATATCGAACGAGCCCTCCGCCAAAAGCTCGTGTTTATTTTGAATCAACCTCCCGTGGCCGACCCCGGCCCGATCCCCGACGGCAAGCCCGATACTGAACCGTATCGGTGCAACACCGGACAGACCATCACGCTTGACGGCTCCGGTTCGCGCGATCCTGATGGTCAGATCGTAAAGTACGAGTGGGACTTCAACGGCGACGGCACACCCGATGCCACAGGACCGAAAGTCAGCTTCACCTGCCCCACAGCCCCGGGGAGCATCACGATCACATTGACAGTCACCGACGCTGCTGGAACCACAGCGACCGCCCAACAGACGATCATCGTCACACAAGCGCCGCCGCCCAATCAGCCGCCCACAGCAAGCTGCGGGACTGTTCCCGCAGAGGTGCTCGTCGGCCAGACGGTCCAGCTCGACGGCTCCGGGTCCTCTGACCCCGAAGGCAAGACGCTCTCTTATCAGTGGGAGTTCGTCAGCAAGCCCGCCGACAGCCAAGCCGTGATCGCCGATCCCACATCTGCGGTGACGTCGTTCAAGGCCGACAAAGAAGGCTCATATGAAGTCAAACTGACCGTCAAAGATCCCGAAGGCGCCAGCGCCTCGTGTACACTCTCTGTCACGGCCAAGAAGCTCACCCCTGGAGGGCGTGACGAACTTGGCGCGATGAAGCGCGATATCATCGAACAGGGGCGCACGCTCAGCCTCTCTCAGCCCCTCGAAGACCTGCGCTTGGCCCTCAACGTGCTCAACAGCTTTGGCGCGTCAGAGCGGGCCCGCCAGCTCATCGCCCAAACCCAAGAGACCGTCAACGAGCTGCTCGTCTCCCTTGCCGAGACGCGCTTCTTGATGGAGTCGTTAGCAGCGCGGGCTAACGGAGTGAGCTTCCAAGTCGACGCCTTCGTCGAAGCGAATCTCATCAGCACCGAGCGCGCCAACCGCATCCATAAGAGTATAGACGCCTTGATTGAGTTCACCGAGAAATCCGGCGATACGCTCGACGAGATCGAGGCGCTCATCAACGATGCGCTCGATCTCTTAGCGCAAGCCGAAGAAGCTCTCTCGACGATGGGCGCGCTGGCCGTCGAGCCCACCCCCACCGGGGCGATGTCACCGTCGGAGCTGATCCAGAGCGCTCGCGATAAGCTTCTTCTGGCGTTTGCGCAGTGGCGCGCCCTGCTCAACGGGGCCATCGCGCGCATTGACAAGGCCTCTGCGCAGCTGCGCGCGGCGCTCAAGCTCGCCGACCGCCGCAAGCGCTTCCGGCTCGTCAAGCCCCAAGAGTTCATCGAGCTGAAAGCCCCCGCACACACCGTGCGCTTTGTGCCCAGCGAGCTGCGCTGGAGCGCGCAGCACTGTCAGGGCTGCTCCCTGAAAGTCACGGTCTACAGCCTCGATGGACGGCAGCTCATAACTCAAGAGAGCGCCGGGCCGACCCTGACGCTGCGCTGGCCGCGCACCCCAGCAAACGGGCTCTATTGGTACGTGCTCGTCATCACCAGGCCCGATGGGCATCAGACCCGGCTCTTGAGCAAGTTCGTACTATTGCGTTAAGAAGCGCCTTCTCCATCGGACAAGCGAAAACCCCTCGCGTGGGCGAGGGGTTTTTCATTTCCACGAAATTTTCACTTTGCTAGTACTGACTCTGCACCTTCCTTGGGCTATGCTCAGCTTAGCATAATATCCCAAGGGGGGATAGAGATGAAGACGCTCTCACGCGCGCGACAGATTGCGCTGGCCGGCTCGGCACTCTTGACGATACTCACCGCGCTGGCTTCGTTCTTCTCCGTGATTCAGCTGACCCTACGATAGGCTCAAAGCTCAAGCGATCGCGTGGCGATGCGATCTTGGATCCTCGCGATGACCTCCGAGAGGGGCTGCGGCCCAAGGTCTTGGCCTGTCCGCAACCTCACCGCGACGTGCTCGCTCGCCGCCTCGCGCTCTCCCACAATCAAGAGATAGGGGACCTTCTGCGATTGATGGTGCCGAATGCGATAATTGAGGGTATGGCTGCTGCCGTCCAGCTCCGCGCGGATGTTCGCGTCTCTGAGTCTCTTGAAGACTTTCTGAGCGTACTCGTGCTGGCGGTCAGTGATGGGGAGGACGACCGCTTGCACGGGGGAGAGCCACACCGGAAACGCCCCCGCATAGTGCTCGATCAAGAAGCCGATCAAGCGCTCATGAGTGCCCAGCGGCGCCCGATGGATGCAGATGGGGGTCTCGTCTTGCCCCTGGGCGTTCTTGTACACGAGCCCGAAGCGCCGGGGCACGGCAAAGTCCACTTGGTTTGTGGCCAACGTGAACTCTTTGCCGATAGCGCTCCACACTTGCACATCGATCTTGGGGCCGTAGAACGCGGCCTCGCCGGGGACCTCCACGTACTGAATCCCCCCGTTCTTCAGGGCGCGGCGCACCATCTCCTCGGTCTGTTTCCACAGCTCGGGCTCGTTGACGTACTTCTTGCCCAGCTCTTTGGGGTCGTGCGTGCTGAAGCGCATGAGATACTTCTCGATGCCAAAGAGCTTAAAGTACTCCAAGTACATGCGGCAGACCGAAAGAAACTCTTCTTCGAATTGCTCGAGGGTGCAATAGATATGGGCGTCGTTCATCTGCATGCTGCGCACGCGCATCAGCCCGAAGAGCTCCCCGGATTTCTCGTAGCGATAACACGTGCCGTACTCGGCTAATCGCAACGGGAGATCGCGATAGCTCCTGGGCTGCGCCGCAAAGATCTTATGGTGATGCGGGCAGTTCATGGGCTTTAAGTAATATTTGACGCCCTCCAGCTCCATCGGCGGATACATCGAATCTTGATAGTACGGCAGATGCCCGCTGCGCAGATACATAGACTCTTTGCAGATGTGGGGCGTGCGCACCCGGAGATACCCAGCTTTGGCTTCGGTCTCCTTGGCTAATTTCTCGAGCTCTTCGATGATGATCGCGCCCTTGGGGAGCCACAGGGGCAGCCCTGGGCCAACCTCCTCATCGAAGAAGAAGAGCTCAAGCTCCCTGCCAAGCTTTCTATGGTCGCGCTTCTTGGCCTCCTCCAGCATCTGTAAGTGTCGCTCGAGCGCTTCCTTGGTGGCAAACGCCGTGCCGTAGATGCGCTGGAGCATCTTGTTCTTCTCGTCGCCGCGCCAGTAGGCCCCGGCCACGCTGAGGAGCTTAAAGTGCTTCACTTGCCCGGTGCTCAGCATATGCGGGCCACGACAGAGATCAACAAAATCTCCATCGCGATAGAACGAGACCGTCTCCTCAGGGATCTCTTCCAACAGCTCAAGCTTATATGGCTCGTCCTGGAGCATGGCGCGCGCTTGGGCCTTGGAGACCTCGAAGCGCTCAAACGGATAGTCCTCCTGGACGATCTTCTTCATCTCCGCTTCGATCTTCTCCAAATCTTCGGGGGTGAAGGAGCGCTCGTAGTCGAAGTCGTAGTAGAAGCCATCTTCGATGGCTGGGCCAATCGCTAATTTGACCCCGGGGAAGAGCCGGCGCACCGCTTGGGCCATGATGTGCGCATAGCTATGGCGATAGATCGCAGCCCCCTCGAGGGAATCCACGGGGATGAGCTCAACCTGAGCCCCCTCCGGCAGCACCCGATGAAAGTCCACGATCTCACCGTCAAGCTTGGCGCCGACGGTGGTCGCAAGAAGCTCCTTGTTCGTGGTGGCGAGCACATCCTTCAGAGCCGCTTTTCCAGGGTGCTCAACGATCCGTCCGTCGGGCAGCTTGACGATCATCGCTTCAACCTCCTTTAGCTGATAGTTTGATTTGTGTATTGTACAATATCATGAGCGAACACGCTACCAAGGAGGTCCTTATGCCCTACATCGCTCCCCAAGACCGCCGTCCCCTCGATCCGCTCATCGATCAGTTGGCGCAGCAGATCGTCGCTCAAGCCAAAGCGCAAAACTATGATGCGGCGTTCGCTGGGCTGTTAAACTATGCGTGCACCCGCCTGGCCCTCAAAGTCATCAAATTGCAGTTTGGTGGCTTGCGCTACTGGCTCATCGCGATGGTAACGGGCGTCTTTCACAATATTGCCGATGAGTTCTATCGTCGTTTGGGCGCCCCCTACGAAGAGAAGCAGATCGCCAAGAACGGCGACCTCGATCTGTACCAGGAGCTCCACTGAGCCAGTGGGCTGCGGGGCACGGCTATATTCTGATGAACTTCAGGTTTCTTCTTGATAAAACTCATTGACTGGAGCCGTGGCCATCACCGATACTGAGAGAGCTGAGTTGGGCCCCATCCGAAGCCATCGTCAATCTGGCCCGCCAGATTGCCGCGAACAAAGCCTCGACCCTCCTGTCACACGGCATGGGGCCCAACTCTTCGCCTTGTAGAATTCCGCACTGTGGGACAAAGCGCACTCACTCCCAAGACAAACGCCCTCTTTGATTCTGTCCCCAGACCTCGAAAGCCCCCGCAAATCTTCCTAGACTGTCATCGCCATGACGCCCGCTTGCAGCAGGGCGCACGCTGTGCTATGCTCAGTCAAGAGGCCAGTGGGCGCAGTGGGTAATGTGAATCACTGTCTCAGGGGGGATCGCACGCTATACTGAGACAGGTATGATACAGAAGGAGGCCACGATGCGTGTCGTACGACTCTGTGGGCTCATCGTATTGGCCCTGATCGCCATAACCGGAGCTGGCCAAGAGACAGTCTTAGAGCAGACGAGTTCGTTCTTCCTCGCGCGTCAAGGGGCGTTCTCTACCCCGATCACCCCGCTCACTCAGCCGGGCTCGGCCGTAGACTTTTATCGCTATGCCAACGACCAGCCCAACACGGGCTTAGAGGTCGCCAACCAAGCGATCGTCTTTCTCTATCGCGATGCGAATACCCGCGAGCTGAGCTTAATAATTATCTTGAGCAAGCCGGGCAACGTCGGCGGCGGGGAGGCCACGCTGCGCTTCGATGGGCTCCCCCCTACCGCGCAGATCGCCCTGCGCGATGACCCCGCCGATACGTATGAGTTCAGCCCGCCAACAGCCACCATGACCTGGCGCTGGCTGCCTGAACGCGCCGACGGCGTCGTGATCAGTGGGCTGCCCGATGAGTTCGAGATCGTCATCACCCCTACGTTCATCCGGGGCATCGATGGCTGGCAGGTGCTCAGCGGCAACCCCGCCTCCCCAGAGCGCTTTCAGCTGCCTAGCCTCACAGAGCCCTTGGTCCTGAGGGCGTTGCGCCGCGCTCCCCCGAAAGCCGACTTCACGTACTCGCCCTCCGTCGTGAGCGTCAACGTCCCGGTCACGTTCGACGCCCGTGCGAGCACCGTTGCCGATGGCAAGATCGTCAAGTACGAGTGGGATTTTAACTCGGACGGCATCTTCGAGATCTCCACGGACAAGCCCACCGTCCAGTGGACGTTCACCCAGATTGGGGAAGTGAAAGTGACCCTCAGAGTCACTGATGACAAGGGGGCTATCGGCCAGATCACGAAGACCATCACGGTTGAGAAGGAGATTGCGTTCGCCACGCGCACCCTCTCCACGACCCATGCCGCGCCGGGGACGACCTTCCGCGTGACGGTCACGATCAGCGTCAGAACATCTATGAGTGGCCTTGGGCTCGACGAGGATCTCCCGGCGAACTGGGAGGTCACCCCCATCGACAGCGCCGGAGCGACCTTCAAGGCCGCTACGACCCAGTGGATCTTCCCCACGATCGTGCGCAGCGGCGAGACCCGCCGCATCGTCTACGACGTCACCATCCCCAAGACCGATCAGTTGATCGGCGGGCCGCTGCCCCAAGACTTCGATATCGTCGGGAGAATCTCCAGCACTGTGCCCGATATCAAAGAGATCCCAGTGCTGGGCGAGACCAACGAGCCCTTCTCGCGCGTCTCTATTGTGACGTGCTTGCCCGCGCCTGTGGCGATCGCGCACTTGGACACGGCCACAAACACTATTGACCTGCGGATGTCTGAGGAGATCACGTTCGACCAGATGCAGCGGGCGGTCGCGTTCTGGCAAGAGGACACGCCCGTGCCGGGGACGTGCGACGCCCCGTTAGATTTAGAGTCTCTGAAACAGATCGTAGCGCATCACTTGGCGAATGTACCAGTAGACCGGGCCCTTCCCGAAGATGCGTCAGTCGGCGGCGCGGCGACGCGCGCGATCCTGACGCCGCTGCCGTTCTATCAAGTCTATCTGCGCGCGCCGGGGGGCAACATCTTCCGCGTGCGCGTCGAAGTGCGGGCCGAAAAAGATCTCTTCGGGCTGACGCTCACGGAGAAGCTTCCCGAACGCTGGGAGGTGAAGCCCCTGGAGAGCGGCACCAGCGCCGCGTTCAAGCAGTCTGCCAACACCTGGATCTTTACCGAGAAGATCCCCGCGGGCGCGCGCCGCAGCATCCTCTATGAAGTGACTGTTCCCACCGACGAGATCATCAGCCCGTATACGATCCAAGGGCTGATCGAATCGTTCCTGCCGCGCTTTGAGAGCGAAGTCGGCCAAGACCAGACAGTCAACGTCGTCGAATGCTTAGATATCCCTGTAGCGATCTCGCATCTCAACGTGGAGCAGAACGCGATTGACGTCTCGCTGTCGAGCAAGATCAGCTTCGCTCAGATTCAGACGGCTATCGCCCTGTGGCTTGAGGACGAGGAAGTCGTCGGGACCTGTGGGAAGACTATAGACTTTCGAATGTTGCAAACGTTGATCTCGTACTGGCTGACGGACACGCCGGTAGATCGGCCGCTGCCGGCAGCAACGAAATAATTATGAGACGAGTGCTCTTCGGAGTGGGCGTGCTCAGCTTCATAGCGCTGGCGGGGCTGGCCCAAGTGGCCGCGCCGCTGGTCTCCCTGACGCTGAGCGCTTCTCCATCATCGCTCTTTGTCAACCAAGAGGGCACGATCACTATCAAGATCTCTGCGGGTGAAGCTGGCGCGCGCCCTCCGGCTGATCTGTTTTTAGTCGTAGATCGCTCGGCGACCGTCAACGTCCGCGAGATCGAGAAGATCGGCTCGGCGATCATTGAAGCGCTCTCGCCGCAAGATCGCGTGGGCTTGGTCTCTTTTGGGACAGATGCCCGCGTGGATGTCCCCTTGACGTTCGATCACGAGGCGGTCCGAACGGGATTGAAGCTCCTAAAGCCCCTGGGCAAGACCGCCGTGGGCGAGGGGATCGCCAAAGCGCTCGATACGCTCGTCATCAACGGGCGCGAGGAAGCCTCGTGGGCGATGATCTTGCTCAGCGACGGGCGCTTCAACACCGGGCGCACGCCCCTCTCCCAAGCGCAGCGCGCTGCCGAGAGCGGCGTGGCGATCTTCACGGTCGCGACGGGGCGCAACCCCGACAGAACGCTCCTGCGCGAGCTGGCCCGGCTCACCCAGGGGCAGTTCTTTGAACAATTCACCGAGACCGTCCCACAACAGATCGCCCAAGCGCTAGGGAAGAAGATCGTCGCGCGGCAGATCAAGATCACCCTTGTGCTGCCGGCGTTCGTAAATTACGGCATCGCCACGTTCAACGCGCCCAATCGCGTCACGAAGAACCCCGACAATACGACGACGATCGTCTGGGAGATTGACGGCCTTGCCGCCGGGGAGACTTTCGAAGCGAGCTTCACCGTGAGCGGCTCTCAGCCGGGCACAGCAGTGCTCAGACCAAGCTTGAGCTTCCTCGACGCGCGCGGCAGGCTCGTCAGCCCCCCAGTGAAAGAGCTCTCTCTGATAGTGCGGGATCGCAACCGCCCGCCGACAGTGAATTTCGAATTTCTCCCCGCTGAGCCCAAAGCCAACGAGCCCATTACGTTCATAGATCGTTCGACGGATGACGTTGGGATTGTCGCGTGGGAGTGGAACTTTGGCGACGGGACAAGCGCAAGCGAGCAGAACCCTGTCCATCGCTACCGCGCTGACGGAAGCTATTCAGTCACGCTGACCGTCACCGACACCGACGGCGAGCGCGCGAGCGCCACCAAGACCGTCAAGGTCTTCACGCCGCGAGCGATCGCGACCCGAACTATTGACACCAATCTCCCCAACGACGAGACCCTCCCCGGCGAGCGCGTGAAGGTCAAGATCACCATCCAAGCGCTCGATCGCATCAACGGCTTAGTCGTTGTGGAGCGATTCCCCAGCGATCTCACATTTAAGCTCGTCTCGACCGAGAGCGGCACTGCCCGACCGGGCCCAGGGGAAGTGCTCTGGGTCTTCTTAGAGACCCTTGAGCCGGGCACGACGCGCACCCTCGAGTATGAGCTGACCATCCCTGAGCCAGAGAATCCTGAGCCCAGGGTGATCAAGCTCTCCGGCTCGATCAGCAGCGCCGCGCCAGCGTTCGAGCTCACCACCACGGGCGAGACGGAGATCCGCGTCGTCACCAAGCTTCCCTTCCCGGTGATCTTCGCGCGCATGGACGTGAGCGACCCTGCCAACCCCAAGGTCAATCTCTGGCTCGAGACGAACACTATCAGCTTTGAGCAGATGCAAGTCGCGGTCTCGAAGTTCTGGCTGAACAATGAGTCTGTGAAGAACAGGCCTGATGGCAAGGTGGATTTCGGGAGGATCGACATAAAAACTTTACAGATCCTAGTCGCGTACTGGCTGACAGGGGCATCGGTCTTCGGGCCGCTGCCGTAACCAGGCTTCGCCCCAGGCTCCGCCTGGACCGTTCGTCTTGCCGCCGAAGGCGGCAAGGTGTACAGTCCAGACGAAGTCTGGCGAGCGAAGCTCGCGAAGTCTAGGGGAGGTCTGTGCGATGAGAGTCTCTGCCAAAACACTGATACTGCTTGCGATGCTGGGAGCACTCACAGTCGCTTATGCCCAGAGCAACGCTCCCCCGCGCGCCGACTTCCGCTTCAGCCCACAAAACCCCGATACGAACACCATCATCACCTTCGACGCGTCAAGCTCTCGCGACCCCGACGGCACTATCGTAAAATACGAGTGGGACTTCAACGGCGATGGGAAATTCGACGAAACCAAGACGACCCCAACTACGACGAGGCTCTTTGATCGCGCCGGGGAGTGGCGCGTCAATCTGAGAGTGACCGACAACCGCGGCGCCACAGGCGCAATCAGCAAGATCGTCAAAGTCACCGAAGCCCCGGTGACGATCCGACGCGCGCTCCTTCTACCCCCAAGCGGCTCCGCCGCCCCTGGCTCGACCGTGCGCGTCGTCATCACGCTGCGCATCAATCAAACTATGAATGGGCTGGGGCTTGACGAAGATCCCCCCACGGGCTGGACGGTCAAAGAAGTCCAAAACGGCGGCGCGATCTTGAAGAAATCCGAGCTCCAATGGCTCTGGACGCAGCGCTTCTCCCCCGGCCAGATCGTCGCCGTGATCTATGATCTGGTCGTGCCCCCCACTGCCCCGGCGAGCACGTTTGCGCTCAAGGGGCTCTTGACGAGCTTCTCCCCACGGCTCGCCGTAGCTGTGGTGGGGGACAGCGAGATCCGCGTGGCGCGGTAGCGCCAAGCCCCCATAGATCCGGCCATCTTGCTCTCCCCCTGGCTATTGTGTATTCTTAAAGACCTCATAGGCGCTCACGCCTGACCGCGTGGGCGATCCCCTAGAGAAGGGAGAGCGATGGCACGCCGTTTGCAGCCGGAAGAGCTCCGTCGTCGCTGCGACCCTGAGATCTTCGGCGTCGAGACCACAGCCGAGTGTAAGCCCCTCGATGATGTCATCGGGCAAGAGCGCGCCCTGCGCGCCCTCGAATTGGGCCTGGGGATCAAAGACTTTCGCTATAATATTTATGTTGCGGGCAGCCCCGGCACGGGAAAGAACTCCATTGTCCAGGCATTTCTCAGAAAGATCAGCCTCAAAGAGCCTCCCCCACAAGATCTCTGCTATGTTCATAATTTCGATGACCCCTACTGCCCTCGATATATTCTGCTGCCCGCAGGACTAGGCCGCAAGCTCGCCGCCGATATGGACGATCTCATAGAGAAGCTGCGCGAGCGCATCCCCGCGGCCTACCACAGCGAAGAGTACAGAAAGAAACGCCAGAGCCTCGACGAACAGTTCAATGAGCTGCGCACGAAGGTGACGACCCACGTCGAGCAGGAGGCGCAGCGCCGCGGCTTTCTCTTCCAGCTGTCGGCCTTGGGCTTCCAAGCTACCCCTCTGCTCAACGGCCAACCCCTCACCGAAGAGATCTTCGAAAAGCTCCCCGAACGCGAACGCCACAAGATCACCCGCTACCGCGAAGAGCTCCAAGAGATCATCCAAGAAGCTATGACTCAGCTGGAAGGCATCGAGGAGCAGCGCCTCAAAGCTATCGAAGAACTCGACAGGGATATCGCGCTCTACACCGTCAAGCCGCTCATTCAGCGCCTGCAAAACCGCTATCAAGAGCATCCGCGCGTGCTCGAGTTTCTTGAGGACGTCGAAAAAGATATCTTACAGAACATCCAAGAGTTCGCGGAACCCACCCCAAAGACCCCCGAGGGCGAAGGCCAGGGCGTGCCCCTGCCCACGGGCATGATCGAGCTGTTCACACGATATAAAGTGAACGTCTTAGTAGACCACAGCAAGACCAAAGGGGCACCCGTGATCGTGCAAGAGAACGCGACGTATACGAATCTCTTTGGCAAGATCGAGCGCCGCGTGCAGTTTGGGGTGATGACCGCGGACTTCACGATGATCAAGCCGGGCTCGCTCCACGAGGCCAACGGAGGATACTTAGTCTTAAATGCCCACAATCTCTTAAAGTACGAGATCAGCTGGGAGGCGCTCAAGATCGCCCTGCGCAGCGGGCGCATCCAGATCGAAGACCCCGCCACCATGATGGGGTTCACCACGACAGAGAGCCTCAAGCCCGAACCCGTGCCCCTCTCCGTGAAAGTCATTCTCATCGGGAGCCCAGAGCTCTACTATCTGCTAGAGACGCTCGACGAAGACTTCGCTCAGCTCTTTGCGGTGAAGGCCGACTTCGACGATGAGATGCCCTGGGACGAGAAATATATCAAACAGTTGGGGCCGTTTGTGGCCGCGCGGGTGAAGGAGCGCCCTGGGCTGAAGCACTTCCACAAGACGGCTCTCGCTCGGCTCGTGGAATACGCGGCCGAGCTCACGGGTGACCAGCAGAAGCTCTCGGCGCGCTTTAGCGATCTCATGACGATCATCCGCGAGGCGTCCTACTGGGCCGAGCGCGAGGGGGCCCGTTTTGTCAAGGCCGAGCACGTCGAGCGCGCCATCGAAGAGAAATACTACCGCAACAATCTCATCGAGGAGAAGATCCACGAGCTCATCGCCCGCGGGGATATCTTAGTGGACACGCACGGGGAGCGCATCGGCTGCGTGAACGGTCTCTCTGTGCTGCAGTTGACAGACTTTTCGTTTGGGCGGCCCACGCGCATCACCGCCAACGTGTTCACGGGCAAGGAGGGCGTGCTCAACGTGGAGCGCGAGGCCGCCCTGTCGGGGAAGATCCACAGCAAGGGGGTCTTGATCTTGAAGGGCTGGCTGGGCGAGAAGTTCGCCATCGAGCGCCCGTTGAGTCTTTCTGCGAGCATCACGTTTGAGCAGAGCTACACGAAGATTGACGGCGACTCCGCTTCGAGCGCTGAGCTATACGCGCTCATCTCCGCGCTCGCTGGCGTTCCCCTCAAGCAGGGGATAGCCGTGACGGGATCGGTCAATCAGAAGGGCGAGATCCAGCCCATCGGCAGCGTCAACGAGAAGATTGATGGATTCTTTAAGATCTGTAAGATTCAGGGGCTGACCGGCGACCAAGGGGTCATCATCCCCGAACAGAACGTAGATAACTTAATGCTGCGCCAAGAGATCATTGACGCGGTGCGGGAGAAGAGGTTTCACATCTACGCGATCCGGACCGTCGAGGAGGGGTTGGAACTGCTCACGGGCTTGCCGGCGGGCGAGCGCGGCCCTGAGGGGAAATTCCCCGAAGGGACGCTGTATGCGCGCGTGGAGGCCCGCCTTCAAGAGATCCAGAAGAACTTAGAAGCTACCCACGAGGAGGAGGAATAACCATGTCCGAAGAACTCAAACGAAGGTCGGAGATGAGCATGTTGGAGATGGCCCATCACTTCTTTGATGAGGCCGCCAATCGCCTGGGGCTGGAACCGTCCCTGCGCACCCTGCTGCGTCACCCCAAGCGCAAGCTCATCGTCGTCTTCCCGGTGGTCATGGACGATGGGAGCGTCCAGCACTTTGAGGGCTACCGGGTGCAGCATCACTTGGTGGTGGGGCCGACCAAGGGCGGCATCCGCTACCACCCCAACGTCACCCTCGAGGAAGTGGAAGCGCTGGCTATTCTGATGACGTGGAAGTGCGCGGTGGCGCAGATTCCCTTTGGGGGTGCCAAGGGCGGGGTGCGCTGCAACCCGCTAGAGCTTTCCACCGGGGAGCTGGAGCGGCTCACGCGGCGCTACGCCGCGGAGATCGCGCCCATCATCGGCCCAGATATAGATATCCCCGCCCCGGATGTCTTCACCGGGGAGCGCGAGATGGCCTGGATCGTGGACACGATCAGCATGCACCATAACGGCATGTTCATGCCGGGGCTGGTGACGGGCAAGCCCAAGGTGCTGGGGGGCTCGGAGGGGCGCGATACCGCGACCGGGCGAGGCGGGTTCTTCGTGCTCGCCGAGACGCTCAAGCGTCTCAATATGAAGCTCGAGGGGGCGCGCATCGCCATTCAGGGCTTTGGCAACGTCGGTTCGAGCATGGCGCGCTTCTGCGCCGAGGCCGGGGCAAAGATCATCGCCGTCAGCGACATCAAGGGCGGCGTCTACAACCCCAACGGCATCGACCCCATCGCCCTCAAGGAGCACGAGCGCAGGACCGGCTCCGTCGCGCGCTTCCGCGAGACAGAGCCCATCACTAACCAAGAGTTGTTCGAGCTCGACTGCGACATCTTAATCCCCGCCGCGATCGAGAACCAGATCACCACTGCTAACGCCTCCAAGATTCGCGCCAAGGTGGTCATCGAGCTGGCCAACGGTCCCACGACCTTAGAAGCCGACAGAATCCTCCACGATCGGGGCATCCTCGTGGTGCCCGACATCCTGGCGAACTGCGGAGGGGTGATAGTCAGCTATTTCGAGTGGGTGCAGGACCGAGCGTTCTATTTCTGGAGCGCGGAGCGTGTTGACCGGCGCCTGCGGCGCTTTATGAAGAGCGCGTTCGATCGCGTGTGGGAGATGGGGCAACGAGAGAGGACGGATCTCCGCACGGCCGCGTATATGGTCGCTATAGACCGAGTGGCAAGGGCAGCGCGCGCCAGGGGGCTCTATGCGTAACTATGTCGCTTATGCGGTAGTGTTCGGCTTACTCGCTTGCTCTTCCAGTGCGGTGCTGCTGGTGGCCCAAGAGTCCCCGCGCACCATCCCGTGCTTGATTGCGAGGCTGCGAAGTCCTGACTTCACGATTGACGATCAAGAGATCGTGATCGCTCTGAACTTATGGATCGCGCAGAGCCGGGTTGGGCCGGAGATCCCCCAGCCCATCAGTGACGAGATGATGATAAAGATTATAGACTTGTGGGTACGCGGGGCGGACTGTCGAGGAAATTGAATCACGGAAAGCACTGAAAGAAGCCACGGAAAGCACGGAAGAAGACTCTTTCCGTGCTCTCCGTGGTTCTTCTGTGTCTTCCGTGATTCAAAAACTAGCAGCCGGTGCGCTTGCTCAGCTGGAGCTTAATCGCCTGGCCGCGAATCCACTGCACCCAGACCAGATAGAGCGTATTCTGAGCACTGACTGATATCTTCTCCTGCCAGTGGAGCGCCCCAAGATCCGTGAAGCGGATCGTCGGCGCGCCGATCGTCGAGTCGGGAAGATCTTCTTGAGGCTTCCACGTCTTGCCTCCATCTACCGAGCACGTGAAGCCAATGCCACCAGCCTTGCCCCCCGGCGAGGACGAGTATGTGACATAGAGGGCTTGCTTGCCGTCAGTCGCGATATATGGGAAGCCGCCGTCTTTCGCGATGGGTTTGCTCCCCTCCGCACACGTCACTTTATTCCCATCGCGCGTGCAGCGATTATAGTGAATGTCAGCATTGTCCGGGTTGGTCGTGTCGTCGTCGTTGACCGTATGGATAGCCCCATCTTCGGTAACGGCGACAAAGGGGCCATCGGAGAACCCGGGGTTCTGGCTCAAGTTCGCCAGCTCTCCCCAGGTCTTCCCACAGTCCGTGGAGGCGCTCACGAAGACGTCCGGCGGTCGGACAGCTTGGGCCGTCGCGGCGTACATCACGCCATCTTTATCAACGTATGTTGAGGGGAAGCGCGTGTAGTCGCTTGGGAAGACATCTTGGCCGTTGGCGTCCTTGAACGCTTGCGCGGGTTCCCAGCTGACGCCGTCCTGAGAGCGACTGTAGAGGAGCTTAGAGTAGTCTTCAGACCAGACGGCCCAGATCAACGGGAACCCATTCGTGGCGCACTGGCCGTCTGCGTTGATCCCTAGGTCCCACTGCCCCACGTAGTCCCCCGTGCCGATGTCGTGCACCCCAGAGCTCTCGGGGGTGTTAGACAGATTCGTCGGCTCAGCCGCCAGCGGGATGATCGCTTGAGGCGCGGGATCGGGAGCGTAGGGATCGTTCTGTTGGATCTGTTCTGCGGGCGAGAGTGCCCCCGCGCTGGGCATGTTGGGAGGATTATCGGGCAGACCCTCGACGGTGGGCTTCGGGGCCCAGAAGCACTGGGCTAAAATCTCTGGAAGGCCTTCTCCGACTTCCCAGTCTTGCCAGCCGACGCAGACGACGTCGCCGTCTTTGTAGCTGGCGACCTTGACGCGCGCCCCGATCACGATATCGCCGGCTTGCTTAATGCTATACTTTGTCCATGTCGCGCCGCCGTCCTTGGAGACGTGCAGAAAGACGAACCAATCTTGGCCGAGCAGGGCCGTGCTCGCGACGTAGAGAGAGTCGTCGTCAGCGGTCGCTGCATTGCGCTCGGAGAACGCGAA